>Ga0065711_1036991_pt1 | contig 20331 bp, 13 predicted proteins | sample Hoacrofraction12_FD_59098 | JGI IMG/M metagenome (GOLD analysis project Ga0065711, IMG submission 59098) | Hoatzin crop microbial communities from Cojedes, Venezuela - Epithelial fraction 12 v2 (version 2) | ecosystem: Host-associated > Birds > Digestive system > Esophagus > Crop | place... | reverse complement strand
TATCTGCCCTAGTGAGGCCCCATCTGGAGTACTGTGTCCAGTTCTGGGCTCCCCACTTCAAGAAAGATGAGGAGCTACTGGAGAAAGTCCAGCAGAGGGCTACAGGATGATGAGGGGGCAGGAGCATCTCTCCTACGAGGAGAGGCCGAGGGAGCTGGGCTTGTTCAGCCTGGAGAAGAGAAGGCTGCAAGGGGACCTTAGAAATGCTTACAAATATCTGAAGGGTGGGTGTCAGGAGGATGGGGCCAAGCTCTTTTCAGTGGTGCCCAGCGACAGGACAAGGGGCAATGGGCACAAAATGAAGCAGAGGAAGTTCTGTCTGAACATGAGGAAGAACTTCTTCCCTCTGAGGGTGACGGAGCACTGGAACAGGTTGCCCGGAGGGGTTGTGGAGTCTCCTTCTCTGGAGATATTCAAGACCCGCCTGGACGCAGTCCTGTGCAGCCTGCTGTAGGTGACCCTGCTTTGGGGAGGGGCTTGGACTAGATGACCCACAGAGGTCCCTTCCAACCCCTACCATTCTGTGATTCTGTGATCCAAACCAGGGCTTGTGTGCTCTGGTCATGGCAGCCATGGAGGGACTCCGGCACTGCAGGCACTGCCAGGGTCGGTGGGAGGGATGGAGCTGCAGACTGGGAGTGTGCATTGGGCTTTAGCCTTCAGCTGGGGACCTGCTGCCAGCTGAGGAAATGCTTTTGCCCCTGCACAAGCCCCCATGCAACCCATGCTTTTGTGTGGGTCTGTCCATGCCCACCCAGGAGCAGCAGCTGGTGTCCAGGGTCCACATGGGAACTGGTAGGGGGCGAGGGGCTTGCCCAGGTGAACGCTATGAGCCCACGGTGGGGCTGGCAGGAGCCTCCTGAGCCCCTGGCTGGCGCTCCAGGCAGTGTTACTGCCCTGAGCAGCGGGTGCTGAAGCATTTAGAGGGGACACACAGCTGCTGATACCACATGTGAAAAAGCTCTGGATGGACATGCTTGCTGGGTCTCATGGGGAAAGAAAAGGAGAAGCAGAATAGAGGCAGGGGAGAAAAGACAAAAGGCTGTATGAGATGTTACAAGGACAAGGAGAAATGTACAGCTGCAGCTACACATAGCACGGAGAAAGATAAACCATGTCTTGGTGTCCTGGCTTCGGCCTATATCAAAAGACAGGAAAAGTGATGGTGATTTATTGGAAGGTGTGGGACATAAACATGACGTAGATGGTGTAGAATAAGGGGTGGATAGTGTCCTGGTTTCAGGTGGGATAGAGTTAATTTTCCTCCCAGTAGCTGCTGTGTTTTGAACTCAGTACCAGAAGAATGTTGATAACACTGATGTTTTCAGTTATTGCTAAGAAATCAAGGACTTTTTGCAGTTTCTCATATTCAGCTCATGAGCGGCTGTGCAGGAGCTGGGAGGGAGCACAGCCAGGCAGGGAGCCAGGCTGGCCAATGGAAATATTCCATACCATAAACATCACGCTCAGCTTATGAGTGGACGTTGGCTGGGGTGCAGGAATCTTTTCTTTCTCATTTCCCTGAGGTTTAATACTCTCTTGTCTGGAAGTCTGAACTTTTCTGGGAGTTCTGTCTCTTTGGGGAGTTTTGCGAAATCCACAATATCTGCGAGTCTGGGGTTTTGTGATCACTGCTTGGGGACTGACTGCGAAATGGTCATTGGGTGGTGAGAAGATTGTATTGTACATCGTTTGTTTTGCATATTCATTATTATAATTATTATTCTCACTATTATTATTAGTGTTAGTATTTCCTTTGTTGTGTTATAAAACCGTCTTTATCTCAAGCCATGAGTTTCTCCTTTTGTCCACTTCTCCTCCTCATCCAGCTGCGGGGAAGGGGAGGGGTGAGTGAGCGGCTGTCTGGTGCTTGGCTGCCGGGTTAAAGCACGACATCCCCTGCTCGGCTGCAAGGGCTGTTCAGCTCTGGCTTAGACAGACAGAGGCAGGGGGTGGGAAGGGGATGCTGTAGAGAGCCGCAGGGCACAGTTTTGGTCTCCTAGGAGAGTCGCTGCCCTGTGGTGAGGTTTAAGGCAGGGTCCAGGAACGTGACCAGCTCACAGGAGTATTTTTTTGGACAGATTAGTCAGACCACATCAAATCCTGGCTGAAACATCACAGGGTTGGCAGGGAAACAGTTATCTTTATCTGACTCTTTTAGCCCTGCTGGAGCAGTGTGCACTTTACATGCGGCAAAAGCACTCCTTCCTCCCAGAGGACACTCTGAAGGAAGAGCATTGAGAAAAGCCTGTTCTAGGAAAACACTGGGAGCTGAATGTCAGACCGTTTACACCAAGGCCAGAGCAAAAAATCCCACAGAAAAGGACCCTCAAAGCACTGTTTTACCCAAGGTAGCGCAGCTCCTCAGGGTCCCCTTTCTGCCCAGCCCTGGTGTCCATCTTTTGGCCTCTCTGGGGTCAGCCTCTGGGGCTGCAGACAGAGATTGTGCTGGCATCTGCCCTTGGGATGCTGCTTTGCTGGTACCCTCCCCGAAACTGCAAGCAACGGGCTCAGACGTGGGGGCTGATGCAACCTGCAGTAACTGCAGCCTAGCAGCTCCCTGGGGAGCCCGTTTGCGAACGGTGCCTCGGTGCAAGCACTGCTGTCGGGGGAAAGGCAGAGGAGCCTTCTGCTGGACGCCTCTCTTTGCACTGGTGTGGGAGCAGTGCGTTTCTCCGCAGGGACGCAGGGTCCAATGCCCCATGAAAAATCTCCATGAGCAGTATGGGAAGTCCTCTGTCGTGGGGCTGCCAGGCTGGCCTGAGTCAGGGGCTATGCCAGCAGGCAAAACACAGGCTGCCGGGACCCCCAGTAGACGGATACGGGGTTGTGTGTCTGTGGGAAATGACAGCAGCGCCAAAAGCCATTTCTCACGCCTGCCACCGTTTCTGTCCCAGGGCGGGCAGGTCGGGGCGAGGGCGGCTGCTGCCTGGCTGCCTCCTCCCAGCAAGTGGGGACACACCAGGTCTGACCTGGATCTTTCCAGACAAGCCTGAACATCGCAAAAGAAAATTCTGACGCAGTTCTATTAGGTGTCTTCTTCAGCAGCGGTTCTGCAGTTGCAGTACTTCCCATCTGGTTGTATCAGTCTTGCAGGCTGCTCGGGTGGGCCATGCTGGTGCTGCAGTGGCTATTGAGCAGGAGTACCACATTCTAGAAGATTTGTGAAGACGAAGCAACCGAGAGTCCACCCTGGCCGTCAGTCTGCAGAGATGCGTCAGGGGAGGCTTGGCACGCACTTGCAGAAGGGGAACGGTAAGCCTGAAAGCCCAAACCCACTGCATCCCAAGACAGTATTTTTACCCATTGGAGATCTTTTTTATATCTCCCTGCTTCTAGTTATTTGCTGCTTTTATGGTCTTGGTGATCCGCTGCATGATCAGACATCTGGCTCTCCCAGGGTTTCTTGCATACTCCCATGTCTACCTTTGAGGCAATGCATACACTGGTAGTGGTGACAGGTGGGACTTCTCTACCGCATCCTCAGACACCCCTGAGAGCCCCAGCAGCCACAAAGTGCAAGCTCTGCTTGGCAGTCGTGGGCTGGCAGAAGCACAGCCTGGGAGAGGAGCTGGCAAGTCCCAGCTGCAGCGCAGGCTGTACCTCTCCGTCTCCAGTGCACGGCTGGGCAGATTGCTCAGTGCCTGTGCTTTAGTTTCCCTGTCTTTGTAGATGACATCAGTACCTGCAAACCTTGCTATGGAAATTGGTTACACGTGGCCGTGACCTGCAAACAGGCCAAGCTCAAGCCTGTCTCCAGAGAATGTGCCCTGCGACGCTTGGGGCAGCAGCCTGGCATCGTGGCGAGTGACACTCATGCGTAGTGTTGGTGCAGAAGAGCATAAAGCCAACCCCAGCTGCAGCAATGCATTGGTGTGGGTGGTAACAGCGGCAGCAGTATCCATCCCACCTACCCACCACGTCTAGGCAGAGGTGGCAGAGGGGCCGGAGCTCCTGGCACCCCTACGTAAAAGCCTGGGCTGCTGCCCCGGCAGCCAGTTCTGCCTCTGGGTGCGGGGGGACTGAGGGGTTCTGTGTTCCAGCACCAGACAACAGGATGCCATGCAGGATGTAGCATTGCTCTTGGAGGCCAGCTCTGAGTTTTGACATGACAGCTGCATGCTGGTTCAAGAGATGGGGGCCAGTGCAGCTCCCCGTCAGTCTGCAGAGGAACAGCAGCTTTGTTGCCTGGGGGAGGCTCTTGACTTTCCCCGCTGGACCCATCGGGTTGCCTGCTCGGAGTCCCACTTGCCCCGCTCCCTGCTGTGGGCATGCCTGCGGGCTGGTGTCACTCATTTTTGGCCCCAAAACACCTCTCCGGGAGACCAGTCACGCGTGAGGGCTGTGGGGATGTGCACCCAGCAGACAGCTCCTCCGAGGCGGCCGAGGCAACGCAGGGGGCATTGCAGGGCCGCATGGCTGCTGTACGGAGCAGTGCTGCGCCGGGAAGAGGACATACCACGGGGCAGAGCAGGGCAGGGCTGCAGGGCACCGGCTGCCATGGGTCTGACTGCGTGCTTTGCAGCCCGGAAGATGCCTGCCTGCCTCACTGTGCCTGCACGGCACGGGCAGGGCATGGCTAAACCTCCCGCCAACAGGCTTGCACGGTTTTTAATTTGGAGAAGTCGCTTTAACTGCGGTCGGCTGATCTGGATCATCCCCTGCCAGCCCACGCTCCATCCGTACATCCCTTGGTACCGAGCGGGGAGATGCGGGGCCGGCACAAGCGCCGGCGCTGCTTCCCCACGCACGGCGCACACTGTGCCGCTGTGCATGAGGGAGGTACAGAAATAGCTCACGTGATGGGGGACATCAGCTGTGCAGGTCTGCTCACAGCAGAGATTTTCTGGATGAAGTGGCGCCCAAGTCTGATGGAATTTTTTGGGGCGTCGGACAATGTGGAAGATCCAGTTTTGCCCTTTGTTATCCTTCGACAGGTATTCACCCCAGCTGTTATTTCCTGCTCTAACCCACTGAAGCCTCTGATGGATCCTGATCCTCAGTTTGATTTGAATTTCATTAAACTCCACAGAAGGGCCTTTGACCAACTTTGAAGGCTGATTGCCAGGTCAGCAGCTGCAGCTGCTTTTGGGTCCAAAGGCACCGGCTGGTGATGAGAACCAGGGCAAGGGAGATGGCGTTCCCAACCACGTCTCAAATGTGACAGGGTCCTGAGGCTTTTTGGGTTGGACTGGGAGCCTGAGTCTGGCATCAGTGAAGGAAAGCTCTGGTGCAAGGCTACACCTTCACTTTTGCTGCTCAGCTTTTATCTCTATTGCCCTGAGGCCCAATTATGGATTTTCTTGGAAATGTAGGTGGAGGGACATGGCTCCTTCTTCTAATCCTCCTTGGTGTTCAAGTGTTTGATGGTTTCCAAAGTGCCAGTGTCAGTGCAGCCTGAGTCACGCATCCCCAGGCAGACTGTCTGCGTTCTTCACTACTTTTGCATCTTTTCATGAATACCCTGAAAGACTCAAAAAACACCAGTAGCTTCTTGAAAGCAGAGATAGAAGAAACTTGTTGCTGTGACTTCTCTGAGCTGTACAGCGTTTATCACACTCTGTCCCATCCAGCTTTACACTAACTGAGCAGATGAAGGCCAGGATTTTCTTGTAGGGAGCCCTGCCCTGTATTTATCTTCCCTGATTTATCTGCCATTTCACAGCCCCACATTTCTCCAGCTCTTGAAATGTTCCTTCTCCTCCCATGTGGACACCAGCTGCCAGGAGCCACCTGCTTCAAATGCCAGCACGCACAGGAACAGCAGCAACTTCGTCTCGCTGGTGCTGGCCAGAGAGAAATCATAATCTTGCTGGCACCAAAGCAGAGATGACCAAAAATCACACACGCTCCGTTGCTGCATCACTGCTGCGCTGCGGGCTGGTCTTTGTTTTGCTCCCCTCTCTCATGCTTAGGACTTTGACAGTGTTGCTTCTTCCCAAGCAGCAGCAGGTGGGAGTAGCCAGGACACCAGCATACCTTCACGCCTTCCTCCCTCCCCAGGGGCACATTCCGTTTGCATTTTTTGCTCAGGAAACACTCACTTGTCATTTCTAACTTTAATTTCACGTCATTTCCCCTTAATATGATCGTCCTTCCTTTATGTAATTTATTCCCACAGGTGCTTACAGAACCTCCCTGCTTATTAGCAGCAGGATTAATTAATAATCTGTTTATACCTTACCCCAGATCGTTAACCAAGCTTTTTAATAAAACCAAACCAGACATCTGGCCTAGCAATACCTGACTGGGCAGCCACCTCTTTTATCAACCTGCTGCGTTCAGCTGACAGCAAACAGCCAGTGCCAGGCACTTAGCAGCCGTCTCACCAGTGTCTGCAGGGCAGGCACAGTTTTTCGTGTTTATTACAACCCTGTAATGACTAAGGCTGCAGTCCAGAAAAATGCTTAAACTTGTTTTTAACTGCATAGGTGCAGCTAAGTGCCCTTAATGGTTGTATGACACGACCGTATACTTAAGTGCTTTCTGAACTGCAGCTTTATTGATGTTTCCGTTCTTGTCATACCACTCAGCCTCCCATTTTGCCATCCTCTTTTTTCCCTCATGGAAAAAGGGCATTTGCAGGGTGCTCCCTTTACCAGAATTCCCCAAATGCCCCATGGTGGGTGAGGCGGGTCTGGAGACATGCCCAGGCTCTCTTGCAGAGCTGCAGGGCCACCCCGGTTCGATGCCATCGGTAAGGACTGCAGGCACTTTTTCCCCTACCCCATTCCCGGGGGCGACAGAGGGGCTTCCTGGGCTCCCATGCCTGGTGCCTGGCGTTAGTGCCTGGCTGCACCCCTCTTCTCCCCGGGGTGGACAAGCAGCGGCAGTGCCAGAACAAGGTGCCCCTGCGAGTTTCTGTTTTTTGCAGAGGGTGCTGCGAACCTGCTCTTTGCTTGGGGCATCGGCTGCCTCCCCAGCGCGGCGGGAGACGTGGGGCTCGCAGCTGACATCACAGTCCTGCAGAAACAGCTAAGAGCAGTAATTCCCTTTATAATTCGGTTGGCATTGAGCAATATTTGGGACCTGCCTACTGTGCACACACGAGGCAGAGGAGGTCTCTGCGCATCGCTGGGCTCCTGTGCCCCCGTGCACCATCCCAGCACCCTGCTCATGGCCGCATCTGTCAAGCAGCAGCCCCGTGCTCGGAGCTGCATGAGCACAGACACAGAAACCCGCTGCGAGCCACACCCGTGGAGCGGGTGTTGGGGAAAAGGGGGATCCCAGACTTTGGTGCAGCAGGGGCAGAAGGGAGCAGCATCTTCTCCCCACCCGCTGCAAGCCGATCTGGATATGCTTCTGCTCTGTGCTTCAGGGCTGGTCTCCACCCCAAGGAGTCGCAAGCCTAGCCTGTGTCTGTAGAATGAGAAGCACAGCCAGGGAGCGCAAGGGGAAGGGGACAGCAAGGCAAGGCAAGGCAAGGCAAGGCAAGGCAGCAGGTGGAAGGGCTCAGCTCGGCAGGGCTGCCGCTGCGTGCTGCAGAGGCTGCCAGTCCTGCCTGCACTGGCGGTTGCACAGCTCGGTCACCCTGCCCACTGCGCCAGCCTCCCAGCCAGTGGGGCTGCTGGTTTCACGTCCAGTGAATCCAGGTGACTTCTGAGTTAGCTGCAAAAATTATGATGCAGCTCTCCCAGCAGCGGTGGAAGTACTACAGCCAGGATACTGAAAACAAAGCAAAATGAGCAGGCCATGCTGAGAAAGCAGCTAGGAGGGGAAAGGAGGGGAAGGCGTGACTGGGAGCTGTCAGGGAAAGCCCTGCACTTGTTTGCAGGGCATGGGCGAGCAGGAAGCGCCGACTGCAGCAGTTATTCTTTGCCACCTGGTTGCACAAGCACAGACCGATTTCCTGAGGCTGCTGGGATAAAGCGCAGCACAATCGTCATCATCGAGGAGAGCAGAGTGCTGGGTGGAGGCGCAGGATGAGCCCAGCAGCCAGGCTCTGGGTGGAGCCAGAACCGGGGCTGGGCTGGCTGACATTGTCATAGCCTCAAAGTTTCTGGAGATAAAAAGGGGACTTGCATTTCCAGGATGATCTGCTCAGCAGCTGTTGTTGCAAATGACAGTCTGAAGGAGGAAGACTTACATTCAGCGAAGAGAGTAGACTGGGAAGATGAAGGTTAGTGCTGGTCCACTGGGCCAGCAATGACATCTGTAGGAGGGCTACCATTAATAATGATGATAGTCATGCGTAAATCTCAACTGTCTGCTCTCATTGGCAACACGTTGGTGGAGAAAGAAGGGCTCATCTGGCCTGTGGAATAGGAAGGCTCAAAGTGACCTTCTTGTGGTGACATGGCCTGCCACTGGCTGGCAGAAACTCAGTATCCTATCCACCAGGCCACACACGGTGCTTCTTGCAGCACAAGGTGGTCACACCGGTCCATCCACACGAGTGATGCCTGGCAGGATGGACCAGCCTGCACCAAAGAACCATGTCAATCAGCCTGTGAAAAGGATCCGCTTTTATCGTGTTTCAAGCTCAGCTGGGAGAGGTGGCAAGTACGCAGAACTTGACAACGGCATGTCAGCCTAGACAGCAAGGGTAACGGAAACGCGGCCCTGGTCCCGGGAGAGGAGCTCATCATAATGGGACGGATATGTGAAGAAGTGCTCCTTTTCATGTGCATGAGTGGAAATAACCTTAGAGATCAATAATGGCCCTGCATATTCCACCCAGCCTGCCTCTGGGTACGGCAGTGCCTGTCTCTCACTGCTGGAAATTTGTGGTCAGGGTATGTCCTCCCAGAAAAGCATCTGCAGTGTGGTAAAAGCAGCAGTGAGGATCCAAACTGCTCTACGACAAGTCTCAGGTGCACAAGCTGTTCCTGCGCTGAGATGCAAAAGAGATCACTGCGCAAACTGTCCTCAAGGTACAAAGGTAACTCCTTATGGTGACAACCGCTGGCACACACTAACCCATTCTAGTGCCCCCCTGAGATCAGAGCCGACACCTGTCCCTTTCCCGCTGTACTTCCCAGAGCAGAGTGACGCTGGTGTCAGCAGACACCCTCCAGCGTTTTAGCTGGTTCAGTTTCCATGGCAAAGAGGACAGGGCCAGGAAAAGAGCCCCAGTCTCACCACACTTCCTTTTAAATACGGCAGTGCTTTGTATTGCTACAGCGTGCATGAGATCTGGGTCCACGTGCAAGGACAACCCACCTGTTCCCACTCAGGATTATCACCAGCGTTTGGAGGACTGTAAATTTGAGATGCAAATTTGCTTCTTTGCTGTCAGATGCACATCAAATTTCAGGGCCTCATGAGCGGCACTGTGTGTAACCTCACACCAGCTTTTGGGTGGTGGCTTAGGGTGAGGCTTTGACACACCGACTGCCTTGTGCGCTTCGAAGTCTGCACTTGTGCCTCTGCATCAGAACATTGAAAGACAGGAACGCTGCCTTCAAAAACCCCACACTCTACCTGTTGACTTCTATGCCACATGTGCTCCTTGTTTGGAGGAGTGGTGCCCGAGTTACAAAGTTTTCTTTCTGCTACGGTCCATTTTTTACCTCAACTGTCTTTGAATATGGGTGTCTCCAGAGCTTTAAAATTTCCAGTACTGGGCAGAACAAAACAAGCTGTTTCTTCATCTGGTGTAAGCAGTGAATGAAGCAGGTTTTAATGCATCTTCTTATGCCAATGGTAAATTTGGCCCTTAACAGTTTTAAAATACGCTATAGCAGCAGAAAGGATTTGAAAAATTAGGTGCTAACTGCATTTTTATCCAAAGATCAAACCTGGACTAATCCAGCACATCCTTTGAAGGTTACTGGCAATTATTGAGTGGAGTTCCATTGCCCTAATACTTGGGGTTTGCCTGCAGGTCCTAAAGGATAGGTCATCATTTTTGTTGCGAGGCATTAAGAAAAGAGTGCAATGTTGCCTCTGTATTGGTACTAAACAGGGTGCAACTTTATTTACAGTGTAAAGTGCATCACACAGAAGTCGTTTAAAACACACAACAAGCAGTGACATAAATGACAATACAGTACTGAGTAGGGAGGGGAAGGTGTTCCAGCAAGTATCAAAACATCACCAACAGCACTAATATAACAGCCTCTAGCTTCAGCTACTCTGTCCTACCACCACATCTCCTCACAAAAGGTGATGACTGGGTTGATCCCAGGACTCCATGTACTAGTCACTAGTGTGAAGCTGGAATGCTAAAAGCCATCCCGCAGCCCTGAAGTCTCCAGCAATGTCCTGCCAGCTCTAAGCACTGTCCTCACCACTGCTGTTCTGCTCTGGAGATCACCGGGGCAGAGTCAGGGCGCACAATGCACACTCAAAAAGGGACCAAAACATCAGAGTGATATACAAATAAAGATCTGCTTTTCTCACCCACACACTCTTTCCCTTGAGAAGTCCTGCGTTGCTCATTGCAGCTTCCATTCATATGCTGTTAAGGCAGCAAGCAGGTCAAGGAACAAAGTGTCTGCAAATGGTGGTGACTATGGGTTGAAGTGTGGACAGTATTTGCTGAACACTAACTTCAGTCAAAGCTGCAAACATCGATGGCTGTGGAGCTGGGAGACAGAAGATTGTTGCTACATGCTAGCAGAGTCCATTAGAAAAAGAAGGTTGTGGGAGCTGAAACAACAACTCTTCAGCTGGTTGCAGCTCTCACTGGGAAGGAATCTACATTCACATTAATCTGATCCCCTAATGACTCCTATTGTTTACCTATCTGTTTTTCTTTTAATCGGCTGAAAGCTTTTACTGGCTCACAACTTTGCTTGTTTCTTTGTTTCTCATTTCTGGTCTTGGGCTAACAGCCATCAGTTACGTATCAGTATTTACTAGTGCCCTATTACTGTAACTGTGAGCTCATTTTGGTGTCCTATCACTTTCCTGTGTCCAAATTCATGCATTCATAAAAGGGCGGTTAAATCTATAAAGGGCGGAGGGGTGGGGCAGTTTGTGCACACTCATAATCCGGACGGTAACTAAGCAGGAATGCTACAGAAAGTAAAACCTAGTCCTCCTTCTTTCCCAGTGCTGACCAAAAATCACGCATTTCTGCTATTACTGGGAGAAATGGAGCTTCTGATCAATGACTCGCAGGGTCTCACTTGAACATCTTCTTTCATTGATCAGATTTTTTGCTAATTGACGATAATCACCGAACATCCGACCTCAAAAAATGCATGTGATTTCTACCTTGTAATTCCACCACGCTGCTTAACTGTAGGTAAATCTTAGCATCCCAATTCATTAGAGCATGACTTCACCACAGCATTCAGGTGTGTGTTATCCTCAGATGCAATGGGATCAACAGTGTGAGAAAAAGAAATCTGACAGCATGTGTGCTCTCAGTATTTCTCACTCCGACAAGCAATTCTGCCTCTGTGTGTGCTCAAGGGAGGCCTTTTCCAGTTCTCCAACTGTTCTGCGTAACATAAATACAACCTTTCCGTAAGCAAATAGCAAAGTTTCACCTGTAAACATAACTGGTGCCTTTCTCTGTCTTAGTGGTAGTCAGACTTTGGGACTTCAATGTATCAAAAGCATTCACCCAGCAGACAGCTGCTAGACATGTATTTTGTAATTTACACAGGAAAGGGATGGTAGTTATAGGCAGCTGGCAAGTCCCATGGCAAGTGGGCAGTGCAAGTTTCAGTGGTCCACCTGCTTCCCACTGCTGGATCCTGGATTGTCCAGCTTTAGAGCTACACCTGAAGTGCCTGTAAGCCAAAAAGCCTCAAAGGCTCTTGTTGGCTAGACTTGGTCCATCTTTCTCTGAAGGATGTGATGTTCTCTCATGTCTTTTACATTTTCAACTACTTTGCCAATAAATCTCAGGTAAAGTGCATACCCATGCCTTCCACTAAGTCACTCTCCAATGATGTTAATGTCACATAGTACACATTACAGAATCTTCTTCTTATGCCCACCAGAAGCTGTGGTTACAACATAGACTTTATCACCTGTACTACTAATTTACATCAACATGAGTTCAGAAACAGGCCCAATGCAAAGTTTAGGGGCTCAGTTAACCTTATGTAACTATTCTTTACTGTGTGTTCCTGGCCAGAAGTACGCTTTGGCAGATCGTAAGCAGAATTGCCACATTCTGTTTAATCATCGTTGGCAGTATTGTTGGTATTAGCTTACTGTATGTAAGAAATGGGAGGGACTTCACTGTACACAACCACTTCCTCAGTGGACAGTAGGAATCTTTACATTTGTATGTGTATGTGTGTATGGTGTGTCTGTAGCAGCATATATTTGATAATACTTTTGTAAATGAAAAATACAGAGCATTTCTTTAAAAATGGAAAGGTATAGTAAAAATGTATCACAAAATAAAATACAAAACAAGGGAGCTGGGGGAGAAGGGAAGCAATGGATTTGATTTACAATGCATTAGACTCCAAGCCCTGGTGCCTAGGCTGAAGAAAGATATCTGAATGTAGAACTGCTGCTCTGATGTTAAAAGGGATAGAATCCAGCCTTCCGTTTCCTGTGTCAAAAAAACCAAACAAAATAAAATCAGTGCTGTACTGAACACACCAAACAAGATCAACACTGAGGCAGAAGAGAATGGTGTTTGAAACTATACCAGAGATTAGAGGTATCTGGCATTTAAACTAAGTCATGATTCATCACAGAGTGGTTTGGAGCTAATCTTGTCCTGGATGCTGATAAAAGGTTTTAGCCATTTCTGCTTCCCCTTATAAATCACACCTAGTTAACCTGCAACAGTGAATCTTTGCTGTCATGGTGTTTACTGCTGTTCTGCCTGTATTGTTTTGGAGTCCTCAGCACAGTATCGTACTCCATAAAGAATCACCAGCAGCTGAGACCAAAGCTTAACAAAATACAAATAAGACATCAGTGCTGGTTTCTGTCTGCTTCTCTCCAGCCCCCAGTTCTGTGTGGGAAACTTCTTCCCAGACAGTTCTTGAAGGGATGAGCTGCTAGACCACAAGCCTGTAGGGCTAATGATCCACCTTCTCTCAGACTTCACAATGCTGCACATAGCTGTGGACTTGGACATAAAAAACCCCAAACAAACAAGAAGAGTCCAGTTTGGTAACAGCCTGAAACTTTGCTTTGCTTCAGAGATAAACACTGTGATTTTTGGCTGCTAAATCCATTGGATTTGGGCTTCTCTGCTTCGTGTCCTAAATGGAAATACTATCAGACTTTAGCTGTGTCGCTTTCAGTCTAAAGCTGGACACTGTTTGCTGGCAGCACATTTAAGTTGCATCACTTCGCCGTATACAATCTCAGCTGACAAATGAAAACTATTCATTTTGGGCAATGTAATTTCTCAAACAAGCATCTTTTCTGCAGCTGTAAGATAAAAAGTATATCAGAGAAACAGGGAGGAACATATGTCACTACCTGTCCAGAAAGAAGAACAGAAAAAATGTACAATGTCACAGGCTTTGTCTGTATCCTGGAGAAAAACATGAATATTCAGCTGTTATATATTTAGCTCTCCAGGATAATGGCCAATGTGTTCAGCAGGAGCATGTGTGAGTTGAGGTATAAATATTTTTGCTAGCACGTGTTTCATGGCCCTCATTAATATTCTATGCAGGGAGCAGAAGAACTCACACTGCATGTTCTGTTATTATATCTGATTCCCGGACACATCAACATCATTACCATTCCACCTGCCTTCCCTTTTCAGGGCTGTAAACAGCTCTTAACGGCAGCATGAAATAACATATTCTTTGTAACATCTGTTGCATGACCCTAGTCTTGAAACTGGACCCAGCTGAGGTATATACAGTTCAAAACGAAGACTTGTACACAGTAGGCCACCCAAATTTACTGAAGAACATTCTGTGTTACATCACAACAAACACTTCCATTTACACCATTAAAAATAAGGCTAAACATTGCAGGTTTGCCTGTCTGCTTACATGTAAATGTACCATTTCCTGGGTTTTCTAGAAGTTTGGCAATCATTTTGCAGAGTAGTCTCTAAGGTCATTCCAGACTGCCCACAAATCATGACCCATCCAATCACCACTGATTTACAGGATCTAGAGATGCTCAAAATGTGCAAAATTAATTAGCACATTCTTCAGATTTAGAGTTCAGCAGCGTATGATTCAGCCTAGCCATGGGACAGTGCCCAGCAGCACTTACCTAGAGCAGTCATGTCCAGTCCACGATGAGGGACAATAGCATCGATTTGGTCGTATGCACTTCCCACCATTTAAGCAAGGCAACTGGCAAACAGCTGCATACAAATACACACACAGAGAATTGCATTAATGAGCACACCCACAATAAACTGATTAAGGAACAGGGCACTGAAAATCCAGCCTGCATTATCTTGTTAAGAATGGACTACTCTCAAAACTACAATATGAAGTATCAGCTGTGAATCTGTTGTAAAAGATGGTTTGCTCTGGAAAGGGCAGCCTTAGAGGCACATCTCTGCTGAATGTGATTTGACCTTCTCTACTACTTTCGCTGTGTGCTGCAGTGTATGAGCTGAAACTACCACTGTATTATTTTACGTTGCCTAAAAAATTCTGTTTTTTTTGTCCCAAGCTGAGCTAAAAAAAGGAATGCAAATGGAAGCAGGAGGAGGAACTGAGGAGTCAGACGATCAACAGGAGAGTAGGTCTTCTTTCTAGGAAGAAAATGTGGATGTTTATTTGAAAGGAATGTGATGGCTAAACACTAGCCAGGACAAGCAACCACCATATGTGGTAAAAAAGTATGGAAAGAGGCAGCATAAACAGAGAAAGTTAAAGGTCAGAAAGCCATCTACAGGTCAACAGCACGCAAGAAGTAAGACTATGCACAAGGGCACCTGTATGTAGACAAGGAAAGGAAGCAGAGAATGACAGTAAGTTCCTGAAAGCCACTGGGTAGACGTAAGAGGTGTGACTAGGTGGTACAGGGCATTCGATTCAGAGAACAAACACTAGCCTGCCTGATAGGGCTGTGCTGGGCCAGCTGTGAAACAGCTGCACCTGTTTTTGTGTGACAGCCTAACCCAAGGATACCAAGTAACCAAACAAAAGTTAAAGCTTCAATTCTTCCTGCCAATTTTGAGACTGGAAGATAAAGCACAGTACAATCTCCAGAACAGATTTAGAGACTCAATGACGTCCTTCAAACGCAGATATTTATATTGCAGGAAAGCTGAAAGACACTGAGTCTTTTAAGCAGATAATGCTATATCTAGAGGACAGACTTCAAGATACCAGTGAGGACAAGTGCTGGGAAATATTTCTGCAAGGAATATGCACTACTGGAAACACCGATTAAAATGGAATTACAGGAAATGGAAATAAGTAATCACAGGAATACAAAAGGACATGGAAATACACTACTCCGGTTCCTCTGGGCCAAAACATGAACACACAGTGGCAGGAGGTTATAGAGATGGACCCTCCATGTGCAATTAAGTGCGCCAAGCTTATCATGTTGAAAATGACTTCTAATTCTGGAATGAAACATGTGAGTGAAACATCTTTAGCTCTCACTTTATGCACATAGTTATTCCTGTGAGACCAGCAGTTAAACCAAATATTTCTCATTTCACTTTGCTCTGTCATGGCAAAAGGTCAAGACTAGTAAGTAAAATGAGAAGTGGTTTAATTACTTCATAACCAGTGGTTATGAGCTTTTATGAATGGGCTTTGGCACAGATGCAGTTGCCCACTAGAATTTTTTCTTTAGCTACTGAAAAGCATGTCGGCCTGAACACATTTGAATTGCTGGCCCAAAAGTGAAAAAGCGATCTCTCCTCCTTAACCACCTAGGCTGTCATAGCTGCAAAGTTTGTGAAATATGAGAGGAAATGACGCATTATGTGCTGGGCAAGTGTCCCTGCAAAGTACAGTAGTGCTGAATTAGAATGTTAATTCTGTGATTTCCATTTGAAGAAGAAAGTTTGGGTTTGCAGTGTATCACACAGCTTATCCCCTATTTGAACAAATAATGTGAACATTCATTAACAAAAGCATGAATTCCTCCCCCAGTTCACCCAAGCAGCCACCCCAAAGTCTCGCAGGAACGCAAAACTGGGCTTTCACGTTAAGAACCTGTTAACAATCAGTTAAGGTGCACCTGCACAATAAAAATACAGTGAAGGAACTGTAAAATAATTTTAAAAAATATTTAACATTTATTGGGGATTGAGATTTAATAATGATTGAAAGACATATCAATGATCGCTCAATTGCTACGAGTTTTATTGGCTATTTCTACAGGGACAAGCCTTTCAAAAACTGACATTTGTTTAGTTTTGATGTGGAACCATATATCCCAAACTCGGGTTCAAATATTATCCCTAATGAAAACCAGCTTCATCTGACACGAGCTGATTTGCCAGGACACAGGTGTGGAGCCTAGAAGCACGCGCCTCACTACTGCTCACTATTTTGGTGTGCTACATGCCCTTCAGCCCTGGTTAGGTGCAAGCAAGAGATCTACTAAAATGCAGCACATGTTAAATTTGTTCAGAGAACTTAGATGACACCTAGCATAAGGTACCCAGGTACCATGAACATGGTACCTTACATGGGTACCATGTACCTATTAAACTCAATCATCCTTAAACGAATCCTGGCTTTGCTCTGCCCTCTTGCCTAGCTCAGCACTCAGGCAGTAAGTGGGAATCCCCCAAACCAGTCAGCTATGAGGTAAAACACCTCTGTAGTACCTGCAGCTTGTTTGTGAGTTTAATGATGAACTGCATGTGCTGAAGCTGAAAATTAAATTCTAACTCTTCTTGGCACGGACAGTCTAGTTTTATTACTTTGGAAATCCCCTCTCTTCTGCATTGTTTTTTTGCAGAAAGCACTCTTGTGAATGCTCTCTGTCTTTTCTTGAAGCAAACTTTTCTGAGGATTTTAAAGACTCATCAGGGACTACTCTGAAAATATCTTGTAGCTGAGGACAGCAAATCCTGCAGTAATATTACTGCAGGCCTCAGTTTTCCTGTGAGAAGCTTAGTAGTTCTACAGAGTCGTTAGTGAATTGTGCTAGGTATTGATAGTAGAGTCACACAAAGCGAGAAGAAAATGCAGATGAAAGGAGTTTTACCCATATGGCAGCGCGACCCAGTCCACCCCGGGGGGCAGTCACACTGGTAAGGGGCCACACAGCGACCTCCATTGAGACACGGCAGAATGCATATTGCTAAGGACAGAAGAGAACCGGTGAAAACAATTATCTCCCATGAAAGCAAAGAATAAATTGTGCAAGACATAACTTATGTTTAATTAAAAACTCTACTACCCCTCAAAGTGATTGCATGTAGTATCAGCAGAGTTGAGTGGGATCCACCCACAAGGCATGAGCAGCAAATATGACTCACATGGCAGCCAGAAATGAGAAGGAATGATGACAAATAGACAGACTGGAGCAATTGCTAGATTCCTTCAGATGCCTCTAGGCTCTGCGCTCACCGGAAATGAGCAGGGCTGTTTGCTTGTTTCTCATGTGTTAAGATCCACAGACATTGACCACGTCTGTAACAGTGGCTAACAAAATCAGTTCATGGTTTAATTACAAACAACTGCATTGTTTGTGGATTACTTGGCATCCCACAATGTAACATCCAAACCAACTAATCTGTGCACTGCCCTTAGAAAAGCACTTGGTCTGGGCCACTGAAAACATGCTGAGACAGGTGACACCACAAGTCTCCGATGGAAAGACAGCTTTGACACCAGGCATTTTGGGTTCAACAGGCTGATTGTGGCTGGAAACTTTGGGGAAGAAACAAAGCAGATACCAAGCAGCTGATGGCCCCTGGACTGAGCACCAGTGAAGATACACTGCTTCTGTGAGCAGATCTGCAAAATTGTCCAATGTGCACATTTTTCATGACTTAAGTACCTTCACAAAACTACCACCTCCACGACCCTAACTGAATGATGTACTTGTTTGAACATGCTCTAACAAGAGCAAGAGTTGGTCTGGGTCTGCCCTAAGTGGCACTTCCAGTGGAGTTTTATATTGGGAAGGTGGATAGGGACTGCAGAGGACTGATGCAGAAGTTTTCACCTTCTACTGCAAAGCAGAGGTCAAGCAGGTGTAGTTAGCCTAGATAAGAAAAGAACAGTGAACTTCCACAGCGCTCAGAGGACTAACCTATATCACCAGGAATTACTTGTCTTTATCATTAAACTAGTGGTGCTCTACATGTTTTTCAGAGTGGTCAGGAAGATGCATCTGTCTTGCTATCCATGAAATGGACCATGAACTACAAGGTGACTGCATTCTGTCAGAGGTCTGTGGCCTCACCTGTGGCCTGATCCTGACAGATCAGTGTTCAGTGCTAGCACTCCAAAATCCCTTTGACTTCCAGAACAGGCCCTCAACTCCAAAGACTAAACCTCTATTTTCTATTTACCAGGGCACCTTGTTTGACAAGCAAGGCTCCAAAATTGAGGTGGCACTCAATTACAGGAATCCTTTTCCTCTCTCCTCACCACCTATGCCAAAGTAAAGAAGAAGAAAAAAAACCCCTAGAGGTAGCTCCTGTATCTGCATGAAGTGTGATCTGGCTAGTCAGCTGCATGTTTATTTTCCTCATACAGGAAAACAGGGTCTGAATTGGGATGACAGATCAAAAAGCCTGGTGGCATAAAATTTGTCATCTGGTCCTGAAGAATGCATTAAATATCATTACTAATGGTAAGGTAAAGAAATAAATTGTAGCACAACTCTGCCAGACACAGGGCTCAGTCCTCTTCTGCTGAAACTGTGAAGCATATAGGGCTAAGTTTGCATGTCTGTCTATGGTGGTACTGACAGACACAGGGGCAGCAAAAAAGGGGCTATGTGAATGCACCACATAGCTGGAGCTTCTCTACATACAGAAGGACAAAACTTGCTGAACATCTCATTCTGTATCTACACCTAATTTGTGTCATGTGGAACTGACACTGCCACAAAGAAGACTTCAAAGCTGCAGAGGCAGATACAGAGGACCATTTTAAGATGTGATACATCTACCTAGCAAAACACTTGCACCATTTTTTGCTCCATGAACTACAGGAAGAGGTGCCACATCTTTTTGTAGGTCTCCATGTATACTCAGAGCTAGGGACAGTGACACCATCTCAGCTGCAGGTGTTCCTGGACATGCTAAAGCTTTATGTCAGGACCATAGTACAAAATACAGCAAGGGTACTGTCCTTCTCTATCTGCATAGACCCATGCCTACTTATGTGTACAGGAATAAGGCTTCCCATGCAGCAGCTACGCCAGCATAAAAGGGTTAGCCCTCCCAAATTCCTATGCTAACATCACCACAAGGAAAATGGGAAACATGGCACAAACTGGCATCCCTAATGTCACAGACCCAAGAGTCAGATTTGTCTCTTTTCAACCAGAATAGATCCATCTCTCTAACTATTCAGAGATCCAGGCCAGGAAAAGCCAGTCCAGAATTCGTGGGGTACAGGTATGCAGATCAGGAAGGACAGCATGGCAAAGGCGACATAGTTGTATCGTCTGAACATGAATTGATCAGGTTCACAGTCACAGACTGGTAAAAAAGGAAGCCAGGAAACAAACACAGCCACCAGCAGAACACTCACATCTCTTCTGTTCTAACCCCTGTTCTTCCCCCAAAACTATCATATCTTACTATTAGAAACAGACTTTGGAGCACTGTTCTTCAACCACAGCGAAAAAGCACCCACAAACAAAACTGCATCATTTAAAAAGTGCTTGTTTTAATCTGCAGATGTCAGGGGATGGTCATTTGTCTAGAAACAAGCAATCAGTTAGCCCCTTCCGTTCTCTCTAATTCATCAAGCAGAATAAAGTAATTATTTTTGTGTTCTTGGCTTTTATGCCTTTAATTTTCTCACACAGTTCACTGCAGTAAATTCACTGGTCTTACCGACAACATCCTTAAAATTACACTTAGGGATGATATACATACGCTCTTCACAGAGACGACCCATCCAGCCATCTGGACATGAGCAGGCATTTGGTCGTTCACAGATGCCACCATTCTGACATGGGAATCGACAGACAGCTGAAAAAAATATCATTTCATGACAAACTCAAGACAGTTAATTAGGAGCTTAGTACATCAGCATCTTGCACAGATCTTTGCAATTGTAAAGTTTAGAGTAGAACAAACAAATGCAGTGAAGTTCAGAAACGCAACACTGATTTCAAGGGCTACACCATTTTCTTGCTCTGTGTCTGACTAGAGCAAAAGCGTGGGAACTGTTAAGACAATCAAAAATTGTCCATGGCAAGAATGAAAATGTAGAAGTTTTTGGCATAGTTGGGTAAATTATGTGGACATTGTTTCAGGGCTGACATTATGCTTTACTTATTTGTCCCCACTCATTTTTGTAAAGCAAAACACCCCCCCCC
>Ga0065711_1036990_pt1 | contig 20331 bp, 21 predicted proteins | sample Hoacrofraction12_FD_59098 | JGI IMG/M metagenome (GOLD analysis project Ga0065711, IMG submission 59098) | Hoatzin crop microbial communities from Cojedes, Venezuela - Epithelial fraction 12 v2 (version 2) | ecosystem: Host-associated > Birds > Digestive system > Esophagus > Crop | place... | reverse complement strand
CTGAAGCACAGGAATTTCCGTCTGAACATGAGGAAGAACTTCTTCACTCTGAGGGTGACGGAGCACTGGAACAGGCTGCCCAGGGAGGTTGTGGAGTCTCCTTCTCTGGAGATATTCAAGACCCGCCTGGATACGGTCCTGTGCAGCCTGCTGTAGGTGACCCTGCTTCTGCAGGAGGGTTGGACTAGATGACCCACAGAGGTGCCTTCCAACCCCTAACATTCTGTGATTCTGTGATTCTGTAATTTATGTTTCTGCCTTCATGGAGGACACAAATCCCTGGGAGCTGGCATGAGGAAGCGGTTTTCTAAGTCACCCGTATATAAATGGTTTGTAGGCTTCATCCGGCTGTCTGCTGCAGGCTTCCATTGGAATAGCAGTCGCTGTCTGGATAAGCAAGCTCCTCCTTGGAGGTAGATAGTGGATTTCAGGTATGGACTTTAATATCTCAGAATAAATATATCTAGTGAGAGGGCGGATCAGGAATAACTGATTAGACGTTCTGAGAATAATTGTAGCTGGATACATTGTGCTTTAAATGAACCTCAGTCTTAAGCAAAGGCTCTGTGTAAATTAACCGTAAATATTCCATTCCTTTTTCCATGACTTTGAAAGAATTGGTATTATTCTTCCCTTTCCTGTTCTATCATCTATAAAACATGTTGAAATGTCAGTATTCACAGTGAACTTGCTTGGTACCTGAAAATGTTATACTGTGACATGGCTGTGTTTGGAAGCTGTGATAAGAAGTATCCTATGTTGTTGTGGCAATACAGTACAAATTTTATCTAATAGCTATTTGGTTTGATGTTCTTTGGTACTATATGTGTAAGAAGTTTAATTATCAAATCAAACAGATTATGTCACTTTATTATCCATTTCTGCAAGTGTGACCAAGATGGAAATTGGCAATAATAGACATGGAAATACCAGAACCATCATCACAAGCAAACAGTGCTGGGAGTTCTCTTTCTTGGTACTATAAAAAACAATTATTGATTTTTCACGTTCTTGGCAGCAATACTCTTCTGTGGGTGTAGAGAAAATATTTATAGAACTTTTTTCTCTTTGCTGAAAAATATACAGTATATAAGTTCCTCAGCTGTATAAATCATCTCCGAAGCATCCAAAACAATGGAGATACTCCTTCTTTACCAGCTGAGAGCTGAGATCCTCAAATGACACACGCCCCCTCCTTATTTTATTCAACTTTTCTGCAGTGAACCTAGGGCATATTAAGAGAACTGTTTGCTAACACTACTATCATTTTGCTGACTTTTTGAGAGGGGAAAGACTAGTCTTGTCAGGTTATTTTTAGCGTACTAAAAAGACTAGTAAAAAGTACTGAACAGATTCTTGGTTCATGTCCATCACTGGTGAAATCTTCTTAGCTGTGCTGCATCTGTTCTTCTTTAGAGGCAAGCTACTTAGATTATTTTAGATTACTTAAAAGTTCTTAAATACCACAGCATTGTCCCAATCCTATCAAGGCCTATTCACCTTTTGCAGAAAGCTGCAGGCTAGTCTTGGGTGGGCTGACACATCCACACAGTTAGACGCAGCTACACGCAGGGACACGGGCCGGGTCTGCAGCATAGCCAAGTCAGTGCAGCCCTGCCCCTCAGCTCACATACAACAGTGCTCTGCCGTGGTTGTGCTGCTTCTTTTTTGGAGAAGGTTGACTTCAGTTATTCCTAGAGTCTCCCCCCTGCTGCTTGAGGTCTGAAACACGTAATGACAGAGTATACACATGTTATAACTTTATGCAGCATCTAACTGCAATGATTGCTGCAGCTTTGCTTTGGCTTCCAGTGAGGGAAATAAAGATTTGTCGTATGGCTTGTTTTTTTGTCTGTGGGGGAACTGAGAGACCTGATGCTTTGCTGAGGTTGTGGTTCTGTTTCTGAAAATCCACCATGTCCAGAATCTCCAGAAGTCAGGGTCGTTGTGTGCTGTACAGCAATGAAGATCTGTGTGTAAAGAAATTGCAAGATCAATATGCAGAGTCATGCCAAACATTAATAGTAAAAACTGGGGAGGGGCCTCATTTCTGAGTAAGTATTCTGGTGTTCCAGATAATTCTTGACCACCATTAAAACTTAGACTAAAATTTTCCAATTAAGTTAAATTACAAACATGGTCAATGCTTTCAATTTTCTTTTAAATGCCTTAATTTCTATTTTGCAAAACACATTTTTTATTTGTCTGAGGCACATTTCCTTTGAAATGTCAGCTTATTTGATAAGGCAACTTCATAAAAGAATGAAATAATAATGATATCTTCCTAAGTCATCAAGACATTTCCATTTGCTCAATACAAACCAAATGTAAATGTTATTGACATTGCTTTCTTTTGGGAACAGGAAATATTTTTCAGCATCTTAGAACTGTGTTAGATGTCAAAATAGGTTTTCATGCAACTCTACGTAAGTTTTGCTGTTATACTGAAATATGTAAATACGAACTCCAGTAAAAGTAGTACTTTAACTGATATATAGAATCATAAAATCGTTTAGGTTGGAAAAGACCTCTAAGATAATCAAGAGTCCAACCATTAACCTAACACTGCCGAGTTCACCACTAAACCATGTCCCTAAGCACCACATCTACTCATCTTTTAAATACCTCCAGGGATGATGACTCAACCACTTCCCTGGGCAGCCTGTTTCAATGCTTGATAACCCTTTCAGTGAAGAAATATTTCCTAATATCCAATCTAAACCCCTACAGGCACAGCTTGAGGCTGTTTCCTCTTGTCCTATCACTTGTTACTTGGGAGAAAAGACCAACACCTGCCTCACTACAACCTCCTTTCAGGTAGTTGTAGAGAGCAAGAAGGTCCCCCCTCAGCCTCCTCTTCTCCAGACTAAACAGACCCAGTTCCCTCAGCCACTCCTCATAAGACTTGTTCTCCAGACCCCTCACTAGCCTCGTTGCCCTTCTCTGGACACGCTCCAGCAACTCAATGTCTTTCTTGTAGTGAGGGGCCCAAAACTGAACACAGTACTCGAGGTGCGGCCTCAGCAGTGCTGAGTACAGAGGCACAATCACCTCCCTACTCCTGCTGGCCACACTATTCCTGATACGAGCCAGGATGCCATTGGCCTTCTAGACCACCTGGGCACACTGCTGGCTCATGTTCAGCCGCCTGTCAGCCAACACCCCAAGGTGCTTTTCCGCCAGGCAGCTTTCCAGCCACTCTTCCCCAAGCCTGTAGCGTTGCATGGGGTTGTTGTGACCAAAGTGCAGGACCTGGCACTTGGTCTTGTTGAACCTCATACAACTGACCTTGGCCCATCAATCCAGCCTGTCCAGATCCCTCTGCAGAGCCTCCTACCCTCCGCTTCTGCCCAGCTTGGTGTCACTTGCAAACTTACTGAAGGTGCGCTCAATCCCCTTATCCAGATCATTGATAAAGATATTAAACAGAACTGGCCCTATTACTGAGCCCTGGGGAACACGTGACTGGCTGCCAGCTGGATTTAACTCCATTCACCACCACTCTTTGGGCTCAGCCATCCAGCCATTTTTTTGCCCAGGGAAGAGTATGCCCATCCAAGCCACAGGCAGCCATAGTTTGTTGTTAGATAAACACCACCCTAAATTTGTCTTTGCTATCCCATCAGCAAACTAGGACCAAAGCATCCAGCCCACTGCCTTGTCCTTGGAGGAATCAAAGCAAGATAAATGTCTGAATGGGGAATATGACCAAAGAGCCAAACTCCCCCTTGTACACAGGGGCTAGAAGCTGCTGCCTCCAGAGCACTTTCTGGAGAGGGGAGGAAGGCCAGAGATTGCACCTCTTCTTCAGATGCACTGACTGCCAGCCCTCCTGCGCAGGCCCATGGAGGAATCCCAATGCCACCATCTGCTTTAAGCAAAAACAGGACAGATTTCCAGGGTTCAGCTGCTGTTTCAGATACTCTGACCATTCACACACTTAGAAACACAAATGCTGTGAACTGAAAAAGGGAAGGGCTTGCACATGAAGCAGAGTCACCACAATTCACACAGCTCAGTAAATGTCAAGATATTTGTTGTTGGCGTTATCGTCTTGCTTAGAAGACAAAGTGCTTCTGGTTTTGCTTCTACATCCTCAAAGGCAGTTATTTAAAATCAGAAGGAATTGTTGCAGCTGTTCACTAATTAGTGAATTTTTTGTTCCATATGAGGAACAGATACTTGAGAGCTCATAGCTGTTGTTCATGAATTACACAGTTTGAAACAATTCATCAGCATAACAATTGTGAATTCTATGGCAAAAGTATCCATTCAATTATCTCAGACTGTTGTGTTCATACTACATCTCTTGAATGTTTCACAGCTACCAATGAGAACATCTGCAGTGGATCTTCATTTTTACTAGAAATATTTTTCGTCTTTAGAACCATGTTTGGTAGATTTTTGTTTAAATCCAGGAGAATTTTCATTTCGTTCTTTAATTTTAATGAAATATAGACAATGCTCTTTGACTACAGTCGTCTGCTACTACTCTGTGAAATCTTCAGCACCGAAGGATTGTTTTTCTTGCAAAGCAGATTCCAGGAATCTAAGAAAATTCTGAACTCCAGTGCAGTATATAAATTCTCTTTCATTGTAATAATCTTCATTATTTACATTCTTGTGCCTATATATTATAACTCTTAGATTTAATCACACTGTATTGGAACACTTAGATTTAGATTTGATATGACTACAGGCAATTTAATAGGTAGTGTATGTTGTATAGATACACTTGGTTAATTAATGGTTAATTAAGCCTGATTTACAGGGAAGTAGATGTTAGTTATATATATTAAAGTGTATTCGAGATTATATGTGACAATAGTTAAATATTATCTCAGCATCTATGTAGTTTGAGATGCTGTGTGTAACAATAACTGTCTGCTTTCCTGGGGAATCTTAATAATGCACAAGCAATGTTCTCCTAGCAGAGTCTGTAAAAAAATTCCTAGGTTAGAAATGAAAGAGTTTAATAAAGGAGCAAAAAAATCAAAAGGAGTTTCATGGCCTGGGCTCTGGAGATGTTTTGGATTACATGTTTGGATGGTTGGGATCACAGAATCATACAATCATAGAATGGTATAGGTTGGAAGGGACTTTATAGATCATCCAGTTCCAACCCCCCTGCCATGGACAGGAACACCTTCCACTAGACCAGGTTGCTCAAATCCAGGTTGCCCCATCCAACCTGGCCTTGAACACTTCCAGGGAGGGGACATCCACAACTTCCCTGGGCAACCTGTTCATAGCAAAGAATTTCTTCCTTATCTCCAATCTAAATCTACCCTCTTTCAGCTTGAAGCCATTAGCTTGTCCTATCACTACATGCCCTTGTAAAAAAAATCCCTCTCCAGCTTTCTTGTAGGCCCCTTCAGGTACCTGAAGGCTGCAGTAAGGTCTCCCCCCAGCCTTCTCTTCTCCAGGCTGAAAAGCACCAACTCTCTCAGCGTTTCCTCACAGGAGAGGTGTTCCAGCCTTCTGATCGTTTCTGTGGCCCTCTTCTGGATCCACTCCAACAGCTCCATGCCTTTCCTGTGCTGGGGGCTCCAGAGCTGGATGCAGGACTCCAGGTGGGGTCTCACCAGAGCAGAACAGGGGGGCAGAATCCCCTCCCTCGACCTGCTGGCCACGCTGCTTTTGATGCAGCCCAGGGTACGGTTGGCCTTCTGGGCTGCGAGCGCACACTGTCATGTTGAGCTCCGCATCAACCAGCACCCGCAATTCCTTCTCCCTGGGGCTCCTCTCAATCCATTCTCTGCCCAGCCTGTATTTGTGCTTGGGATTGCCCTGACCTATGTGCAGGACTTTGCACTTGGTCTTGTTGAATTTCATGAGGCCCACCTCTCAAGCCTGTTCAGGTCCCTCTGGATGGCATCCCTTCCCTCCAGTGTGTCAACTGCACCACACAGCTTGGTGTTACCAGCAAACTTGCTGAGAGTAAACTCAATCCCACTGTCCATGTTGCTGACAAAGATGTCAAACAGTGCTGGTCCCAATACCGACCCATGAGGAACGCTGCTCGTCACTGGTCTCCACGTCCTCTCTAGAGGATGAGAATAGTCTAGAACTTGACTAGGCTACCTGAGCTAATATATCCAGCATGCCTTAGGAAGGTTACGAAGGGATGTCTAATACAGTTTGAACAACATGGGAGAGTGGGATGAAAAGAAAACATAAACCAAAAATGACAGACCGTAGAGTCAGCCACAGAACGGGGGATACTTATTTCATTGCGCAATTAAGAAAGCCTGAACTAGGGCACTGACAAGAGAGAAGACCTTGCTGCTCTCGATGACTGCAGGTGTAGAGCTTGTGTGTCAGTGTCTGTGCTCTATTACATGTTGGTTCCCTGATCATCTTCATTGCAAAAATATTCATTCATCCCCAGTTTTTCTTGGTGTGAGCAAACAGCTTCCTCCCCAACAAAACCCTGCTACAGTGCTGCGGGTGGTTCGTCGCAGGGGCCCCACCTAGTAAGCTGTATGGACAAGACTGCACATGATTTGTCCCCCTTTTCCATATTAATTGAACACTTTAGGGCTTGGCACCCTCTGCCCTCCTGTATGCTACCGCACACACTATGAAGACATCAGTATGGTAGGCTTCGGGAAGTGTCCTCACTTTATTTCAGACTCTGCAATCTGAAAAAAACTACCCTGCAAAATCATAATTATTCATGAAAACAGAGAGGATATTCATGACCCAGCGCTATGCGGTGTAAGTGCAGTCTGCTTTCAAGCAGGTAAGCAGGCAGTGTATTCATATGCCACTCTGTATCACATGAACTGTGGCCAGGGATTGCTCCTTAAGGGGATAAATTTAGCAGAAAGTCCAACTCTGGACCATGGCCACCTTTGAAAAAAAGAGAGCAGTTTATTTAGATTTAGTGGAAAGGAGTAGGAATGACAGCAAAGGATTTTGTTGCAAGGGTCAAGGTGGGCTGGGCTTTGAGGTGCTAATATGGCCTTCAGGCATATCTTCGGCACTGCTTAAGCTGTCTCCATCCACAGGGGAATCAAATTGTGGTATTTCTGGCTTTGTCTCATGATAAATCTGTGAGCCCTGAGGAATTGTTCTTAAAGATGTTACTTTTTTTGGATTTAAATGAAAAGGTTGAGAGGTTTCTTTATGGAGCTGACTCATTTTTTATACATATTTTAGGCTTACTTTTTGTTTCACCTTCCAGACCTGACCCCTTTAATAGAAACCTTGGTGTACCTTAACTTGTGATCCAACAATTTACACTTCTTTCCTACAGAGGTATGTGCTACTTATTTTCCATGACTTCACTGAAATGATATAAGCCTCAAATTTTACAGTTTATATAGAAATTATAACTTTTAAGGAGTCATGATTTATGATTTAATCAGTGAGGCAAATGGCATAGAACAGATACCTAAAAGAAGTGAAAAATAATGATTTACAATATTCAACTTCTTTACCTTTTTGATTATAAGTCTTCTTGGCTGTCCTCCCAGGCTCCTGTCTGCTCCCGTGGGTCTTGTCCCTTACCAACCATCTTCCCCTGGAACTGAGCAACCAGTAGCTACAGTGCTCAGTGGTCTCAGTCTGGCCAGCTCACTTAAGGTATCCAGACGTGATCCTGCAGTTACTGGGAAAATTTAAATTAGAGCTGGCTTAGTGTAAACAGAATCATTCGGAATGAGTAGCTACTAAAATCTAGAACAGCTTTAGTGAACATGGGCTGGCTATATGTTTTGCAAACAATTCCAGTTTAAGCAAATTCCTGGTGATGCCGACAGATACGTCCATTTCAGGGGATTGTCGACATTGCCCTGCTCCTTCTTTTCACAAGCCTAGGACAGCACACCCGCTGCCATGCTACCTGATACAGTGGTAGCTGCGTGGTTGCACGGTGTCCCCCACTCAGGCCCAGGACTGTGTCTGCTGTGGCAGAGGCTGTGCTTGAACAGCTTATGGTTGCAGATGCAGGCTGGAAGGGAGCTCTGGAGGTCGTCTAGTCCAAACCCCTACTCAGAGCAGCACCAGTTTAGACCTTCAGATGTCTCCCTCGGGAGCACAGGGCTCTTGAGCTCAGGAGCTAATCCAGTATTCTACAAACTTTTCTGAAATGTGATCCTCTCCCTCCCTGCCTTTCTGACTTGCCATCTGTATGCAGCCAGCTATGTAAGACCTTAAAAAGTCAGATGAGTAACTGAAATGAAGGTGCTTCTAATAGTCAGACCTCTCTTTTGAAAACTTTCACTGCTCCTTTTGTGGGTGTCGTGCTTTAACTTGGCAGCTGGCAACTAAGCACCAGACAGCTGCTCGCTCACTCCTACCCCCAGCCCCCGTGGGATGGGGAGGAGAATGGACAAAAAGTAAAACTCATGGGTTGAGGTAAAGACAGTTTAATAAGATAACAAAGGAAGGAATAACAATAATAAAGAATATGCAAAACAAGTGATACACAATGCAATTTTTTCTCACCATCTGACAACTGATTGTGCAGCCTATCCCTGAGCAGCGATCACGGAACTCATGGAACTCATGGAACTTGTGGATCCCTGACACCCCCTGGCCAACCCCTGAGCATGATATCTATGGTATGGAATATTTCCATTGGCCAGCTTGGACTAGCTGCCTGACTTTGCTCCCTCCCAGCTCCTGCACAGATGATCGTCAGCCAGATATGGCAAACTGAAAAAAGTTGTTGATTTTTTTGCAACAGCTAAAAACATCAGTGTATTATCAACATTCTTCTCATACTAAATCCATACCACAGCAGCTACTGGGAAGAAAATTAATTATATCCCAGCCAAAATCAGGACTTTGGTTTTGACTCATGATTTGAAAACCATTGTCCTTTCAAAAGCAGGAAATATTATCAGGTTGGTTTTTTGGGTCTTTTAAAAATGATGACCAAGAAAAATATTTTTCTGATTTCCTTTCATATGGTTTTATCAAAAACTTTCTTCAAGCAGACATCATAGAAATGAGGAATTTAATCTCAGAAAGTTGGGATGTGACACCAGAAACAAAACCAAGGCTTATAAAGGGAAATGCTGGATAGTCTTTACAACCAGCAGCACTATCAGCTCTGCTTTGCAATTCCAAATCACAGTGTTGTAAGTGATACAGTAAGGGATTAGCAATTGTATTTCACGCTGTATCTGGAGTAATGGTTGTAGTAGTTAGCTAGGTCTCTGTGTACAGTACTTTTACTAGCTAATCTTACAATGTTTATTTGCCAGTTCTTCCAGCATGCTTTACTGATACTAGAAATACACAATACTTAGAACTATGACATGTTTTGTGATGGACAGCCATTGTTTTTTCCACTCACTGTGCACTTCCCTGCTCAGCTTTTTAATATTAAAACCTTACAAGTCCTGGTGCTGCAGAACAACCCCATCAGAGAAATCCCTAATGACATTCACACACTGAAGTCACTGAAGAAATTGCCAGTTTCCTTTAATTTGCTATCACATCTTCCATCTGGGTAAGATATTTTTTATTAACTGAGAGGATTGCAGCATATAGAACCACAAACAAGGATTTCGGTCTTGACCTACATTATAATCATTCACTAATTTCCATTCTAGCCATGCAATTAACCCAAACAAAAAAGACTTTCTCACAGTAGTAGAAGACAGAAGTACTGAAAGTTAATTGTAATGCTTGCTAAAACACCTTGCCATATTTAATCTTCACTACATAAATGTATGAGTCAGCTGTGTTTCATTTTCAGTAAACAGACGTTCTAGCTGAAAATATTTTGAGAAAGAATGGTCTTGTGGCTTCCATTCTTAACTCTACTGTCTGACACTGTGTAGCAGTAAAAATAGGTAGCTTTTTAAAACTTCATCAATACATTAAAATTTTACTGTCCTGAGGAGATTCTGGAGTACAGAAGAAAAAGTCCCTTTTTTAGAGTATTTTGGAAAGCTATGACCTAGCTTCATCCTCCTGGCTTTAGATATTTAATTGAGGCACCCATGTCAACATCCACATTGAGTGGAGAGAATACCTCTGGAGGTCATCTCAGCTCACATAAAATCTGGACCATGGTTTTGGATGCTGAAAATAGGCTAAGCCATCATGCTTTTCCATGCTAGGTAAAAACCATAGGGGCCTACACACTGTGTAGTAGTTAGAAATCGTATGAGCTGCAGGGTTGGAATAGATGACCTCCAGAAATTTAGTTCAGACTAAATTATTCTGATTCCGTGATTCTCTGTCATTTGTGTTTCTCTTTCATTGTAGCTTGTTTTTATTAGAAGGTCTCTGTATCTGGATATTGCCTATAATGATGTTAGCTTCATTCCTAATGACGTCAAGAACCTCAGGTATATAAGCAACATAAAATGAAACCAGATCTGTACATCACAGTGCTGTGGACCATACCTGGGTTTTAACTGTGTCACTGAATACATTGTGAAGATTCACTGCACCCTTTCCCCACCTTCTTAATCCTGTCCTATGTGAGAGGCTCATTTAAACAACACCAGTAAATGGTAATTGCATGCCCGAAATAGCTGGGGATAGAGTAGAGCCAGCCACTATTTGCAAGCATCTTGATGGTAGCTGTAAGTTGAATATCCCCATGCAAAATATGATCATTCTTTCATTTGGACTATATATGTGCACGTACACTTGATTTGTGTGATAAGGAAAGAGAAAACATATTTCTAAACCATATGTGGTTGTTTTCAAGCAGTGCAAAGTATTGGTGAGGTGATAATTAAAACGTAGCTCTGTGGAACGCACCCAACAGAAACTGTAGAAAAGGAATTATTCATACATGAGACTGTGTTGCTCTTTGCTGCCCTTAAGGTTGATGTTCTCTGTGTACATATCTAACGCATTCAGACACATCAATCCCCGTCTTTCTAGATAACCCAGGTATTTAAATTATAATTAGAAAAAGTATTGTACGTACAATTTAGTACAAAAATACAAACCCAAATACAAATACACAAAACAATACAAAAGTATTGTATGTACAATCCCCTCGAGAGAGGGGAGACCCCAGCCCCCTCCCCCAAGTGGGAAAGAAGGAGCTGTTGACAAGCAGCAGCTCTGACTCAGCATGGGGGGGTACGAGTGTGACAGCGGCCAAACCCCCTCACGCACAAGAGCAGCCCCTGGGGAGCGTGCGCAAGCAGGGCAGGCGAACAGGGCCGGCAAACGCGTGCGGCGTGGCAGTTAGCGCAGGCAGGGCATGCGGGGAAGGCGTGCGGGCGGTCCCCCTCCTGGCAACCCGACTGGTGGACATCGCCCTCCCAGGAGACGTCCTAGCCATGGTTTCCACTCGCACGAAAGCCGTCGCCAGCAGGAGTGTGGGGAGCCAGACAGAGGTCCTACACAAACACATGGCTGTGCAGGTCTCTGGCTGCAGGGAGTGCCTGAGCCTGGCACTTGTACCGGAAGACAGCAGAAACAACTGCTGTGTTCGGTGCAACGGGGTGAACGATCTGCTCAGCCTGGTGGCAGAGCTGAAGGAGGAAGTGGAGAGGTGGAGGAACATCTGGGAGTGTGAGAGGGAGATCGACTGGTGGAGCCGCACCCTGCCCTCCCTGAGGCCGAGGCAGCAGCAGGTGGCTCCACAAGAAGCAGAGGACCCCCTACCCTCTTGCCACCAAGCAGAAACAGGGGACCTAAGAGATGGGGGGGAATGGAAATGGGTCCCTGCTTGGGATGGCAAGTGAATCCACCCCCGGCCTCCCTCACCTGCCCAGTTGCCCTTAAACAACAGATACGGGGCTCTGGAATGTGAGGGCCCAGCAAATGAGGACGTGGGTGAAGGTCCATCCAGGGGGTTGCCTAAGATCAGTCAGTCAGCCTCACATACTATGACTGTCCCGGCTAAGAAAAAAAAGGAGGGTAATTGTCATAGGTGATTCCCTTCTGAGGGGAAGAGAGGGCCCGATATGCTGACCGGACCCATCCCACAGGGAAGTCTGCTGCCTCCCTGGGGCCCAGGTTGGAGACATTGCTAGGAAGCCCTCTGGTCTGGTGCGGCCCTCTGATTATTACCCGCTGTTGGTAATGCAGGTTGGCGGTGCTGAGATTGCAGAAAGAAGTTCCAAGGCCATCAAAAAGGACTTCAGGGCACTGGGGCGACTGGTTGAAGGATCAGGGGCACAGGTGGTGTTTTCCTCCATCCCATCAGTGGCAGGGAAGAGCACTGAAAGGGGCAGGAAAACTCACCTGATTAACAGGTGGCTCAGGGACTGGTGTCGTCAGTGGAATTTTGGTTTCTTTGATCATGGGGAGGTGTACACAGCACCGGGCCTGCTGGCACCAGATGGAGTCCAGCTGTCTGGAAGGGGGAAAAGGATTCTTGGCCACAAGCTGGCGGGGCTCATCGAGAGGGCTTTAAACTAGCTTTGATGGGGGCAGGGGACATCACCCAGCTCACTAGGGATGAGCCCAGGCATGGCATGCCAGGGTCAGGGGTGAGATCGACAGCCCAGCTCAAGTGCATCTACATCAATGCACGTAGCATGGACAACAAACAGGAGGAGCTGGAAGCCATTGTGCAGCAGGACAGCTATGACTTGGTTGCCATCACAGAAATGTGGTGGGATGACTCTTGTGACTGGAGTGCTGCGATGGATGGCTGTAAGCTCTTCAGAAGGGACAGGTGAGGAAAGAGAAGTGGTGGGGTGGCTCTGTACGTTAGGGACTGCTTCGATTGCATAGAGCTCAACAATTGTGATGACAAGGTCGAATGCTTATGGGTAAAGATGAGAGGGAAAGCCAACAAGGCAGACATCCTGCTGGGGGTCTGTTATAGGCCACCCAGCCAGGATGAAGAGGCAGATCAAGTTTTCTACAAGTGGCTGGCTGAAGTCTCACAATCGCTAGCCCTTGTTCTCATGGGGGACTTTAACTTACCGGACATCTGCTGGAAATACAACACAGCAGAGAGAAGACAGTCTAGGAGGTTCCTGGAGTGTGTAGAAGATAACTTCCTGACACAGCTGGTAAGAGAGCCAATCAGGGGAAGTGCCTCACTAGTCCTGCTGTTTACTAAGAGAGCAGGACTGGTGGGAGATGTGGTGGTCAGAGGCCGTATTGGGCTTAGCGACCATGAAATGATAGAGTGTTCATGCTGAAGTAAAGAGGGGGGCCAGCAAAACCACCACCATGGACTTTTGGAGGGCAGACTTTGACCTGTTCAAGATGCTGGTTGAGAGGGTCCCCTGGGAGAGAGTGCTGAAGGGCAAAGGGGTCCAGGCAGGCTGGACATTCTTCAAGGAGGAAGTCTTAAAGGCACAGGAGCAGGCTGTCCCCATGTGCCACAAGATGAACTGGCGAGGAAGATGGCCGGCCTGGCTGAACAGGGAGCTCTTGCTGGGACTCCGGAAAAAAAGGAGGGTCTACCACCTATGGAAGCAAGGGCAGGAGACTCTAGAATACAGGGGTCTTGTTAGGTCATGCAGAGAGGAAATTAGAAAGGCAGAAGCCCAGCTAGAACTCAGGCTGGCCACTCTTGTAAGGGACAACAAAACTTACAGCTGAGACAAAAATGGTATCAGCTCCATTTCTGGGAACTGCAGAATCATTTTCTTCCCTCTCTCTCCACCCCACTCCACTGTACATTACATCTTTCTATTTTTGACATGTCCGTCTCCTTCTCCCTCCCGGGAGCCATGCAGACTGTGCATTAAGGCTAAGTAATTACTTCTTTGCAATAGTGTGGGCCTCCACTAAAATGGAGCTGAGGAAGTTTAAGCATCTTCTCCAGCGATGAACCACAGTCATTTTGAGGCCAGATAATTTCTTTAATTTGCATTTGTGAGTGAGGAAGTTGAACTGCTGTGAGCGTATCTATAGTTTTAACAGGATGACGCTGTTTTTAACCAGTTTCTTCCCCATTGTAGTTTTACTGTCTGCGATTGCTGCTGTGGACTTCAGTACAGCAAAGGACTTTGATTTTCCTGACGTTACAGGAACATATTTAGATTTGGAAGGCTTCCCTTCTACTTCCATGCCTGCTCATCATCATGTCATAGAAACTTCATGTCTCAGACTGAAGACTCCAGTACTTTGTGGAAAGTGATCTGGATTACAGCAGAGGAACTGTGAATGGGAGAAAATAGCTAAGAAACACAAGAACTCATGTTACATTGTTCTGTTGGACAACCTGAGACTCAGCTGGAGTGATGGGATCACTTGCTGTGTACTATTGCCATATCTTTCTTAAAGTGCTTTCAGCTCTGAACAATCTGTTTCATACCAATCAATGTATAGTTGAATCAAAATGAAAGGCAGACTCAGCCCTATGTAAAACTAATGAAGTTACATGCTGACCCTGTGTTTCCTCCAGTGGTACCTGGTGAAGGATCAGATTCTTCCCCACTGCTAGCCATATGTCACTTCACATCATAATACTTGTCATTGCTTTAAAAAAAAAAAAAAAAGGATAACTTTGTTCTGGGACTACAAATTACATCTAGGACCAATTTGTCAAAACTGCAACATTTTTGCAAGCTATAGAAGGTCTTGCAAATACATTTTGTTTACCATAGCAAAAAAATCATAGTTTTTAATGAGTTCCAGCCCCCAAATTTGAAATGCCTGATGTTTTTCTAAACATAAAAAACAAACTAACAAAACCCTTTATCTAAGTAATTTGATTATGAAGACAGTTTGCAACGGAACTGGGATCAGAGCTCCAACTTCTGATTTGATACACTTAACCACAATATTGTTCAGTAAGGTCTTAGTTGATGCTTTGTGTTGTTTTCCACATTGTATCAGTACAAGTGATACAGTAGATAAAAACAGTGAAACTCAAATGCCATTTTAATAAACAAAACTCAAACCCCCAACTCCCTGATTTTATTATCATTCACTTAACAAGACATATGCAGAATCATAAAGTGCAACAGATTTTCATATCATTCGGTTAAATGACAAAAATCCAGCATTTTTTCACGGCTACACTTGAAGAGTTTTGTTCTGATCTCTGTAACAACCATTTGCTTGTGCCTATTCCAAGGCAAACATTTTTTATGTTACAGGATTTTTATCACGTGTCTATAATGGACTTTGGACCCTAATGCACTGAAGTCAATGCCTGAGTCTTCCCTGACCGTGGAACACCTGCAGCTACCAGCTGGACTGAACAGGGGACACGGACTTTTGCCTTATCTTCCTGGCACGGCCCCATCATAGCACTTGCCCAAAACCTGGTGTTTTCACAACCTTCAGCTGAAGTGCCTTGGATTTGTTGTGTGTCTTAAGAGCTGTTCAATATTGTGTGACTTGAGGTTGGGAAGACTGGTAATGGCTTCTCACAAAAGTTGTATACACAACACTTCGGCAGTTTGGACGCAGAGACAGAAGAGGGAAATGCTAAAGCAGAGGTGAAAAACCTATGACACCAGCCTTCTTTGTACCCACGCACTCCTATGGACAGAGGGACACCTTTGCTCCAGTGATGAGAACACAGAACTTGTCCCAAAATCTTTGTTGGATGAATCGCATCAGTAACATCAAGGGCAGGGCCCAGTACACAGACCTCCAGCTCCTGTGAGCCCTGGGCCACAACTGCTGGCTTCTCACTCTGGCCTCATGAATTGTGCATTCCTGAAGGCAGCTGTGTAGCTGTAGTAGTCTCCCTTTCCCTCCCCACCACTGCTTCTGCTTTCCACCACGCATCTCCCTCCCCACCACCCCTTCTGCTTTCCACCATGCATCACTTTATTCCTACTGACTTGTGGCTGTTGAGCTCTGCTGCGATGCAGTTATAAGGAGTTGAAACTACCTCAGCTGAAGAAGGAATGCTGTTCACCTCCTGGTAAGTGCTCCAACCTCTGCCCAGTCACGCAGACACAGTTTCCCTTCTTCCCTCTTCCTCAGAAATTTCAAGTGAACTCAGTGTTGTCTTTGTGTGGTTCCAACAGCACGGCAACCCCATCGGAGTGTGTGCAGCAGTGAGTCTTCAAGTGCCTCGGGGAGCTGCAAGGAGAATTTGGCTGCCTTTGGACGAAGCCCAACCAAGGATGCAGGTAGGCTTCACTCTGTTAGCTCAGCGTGCCTGAAATCTGTTTTCTGTGGAACTGAAGGATGAAAGTAACTTTCTGACTCTTTCTCCACTTGCTATACTAGTTATAGTAAAAAACTTCACACTGCTTTGTCTCTGCTGGGATTTTCACTGCCGTCAGTTAACTCAGCTGAACGTTCTCTTAGTGCGAGTACCCAGCTACAGGGTGCCAGAAATGGGGATAGGTGACAGTGTGAACTGGGAGCAAAGTCGCAGAAATTTAAATGCAGAAGCAGAAATGGATGTGGCAGAAAAAGAACCGAAAGAGGGAATTCAGAGGTTTAGTAGAACTCATGGGCATTACAGTGAAGAGAGAGGATCTGAAGGAGTTTATGCAAATGATAATAACCATTATTCAAATGCAGAAAACAGGGAAATGTCTCGCATGAAGATTGCCATTTGCTAAGTGTTAAACTTTCGCATACAGAGTAGAAAATTGATTTAGACACCACAGCAGTCTGAATAACCACCCCATGATTTTGAGAGGAGCAGAAAGTGAAAAGCTCCATGGTACAGGAGCACGGACGCTATTTATTCTTCTTTGAAGTTGTCTGGGACTGATGTAGTCCAGAGGATTTGTGCACGCTGAAGAGCCCATGGCTGAAATTCAAAATAATTTCAAAGCATCACCAAACCCAGGAACTTAGCAGCAGCCTTTGCCTTTCTCTCCCCTGTTCCTAGCTGCTCACGCAAGGAAAATGCACTCTGACACTGCAGAGTACCGCAGATACTTTTGCAAGGGAGAATGCAGGTGCAGAGAAACACGGACACACACAACCTCCTGTGTTCTGGGCTCGGAGGCGGCTGGCAGAGAACGAGCTGTGAGCTGCAGTTACATTGTCTTCCATGAAAACTGATATTATTGTTATTAATTGTTGTTGTCTCAAGTGCAGCACTGCTTCACTCTATGGCTTCCAGAGAGAGCTGGGCTGTGCCAGGCTAGCATGGAGGAGGTGGTAGGTGACCCTGCTTCGGCAGGAGGGTTGGACTAGATGACCCACAGAGGTCCCTTCCAACCCCTACTATTCTGTGATTCTGTGATTCTGTGTGTGTGTCAGCACCTGCCTGAATAGACGCGTCTTTAAGGAACAGTAGTCCTCTGTCGTCCAAAGAAAAAACGTTGAGCTGCTCTAGGGATATCTTTAAGCAATTTCTTCCATTATTTCAGGAATGGCTGTAAAGCTTCTCAAGACTAATTAATAGAAAGTGTCTCCAGACTGAAAGCTGCAGATGCACTCAGGATTCTTGGACCTGACTCGCAGGCTGTCCGCCAGGCTCCAGGGGCAGAAGGCTGTGCTCTCTGCATTGCTCACTTGGCAGCAGCAGAGAGAGTTGGCACTTGGTCTGCCTTTCACCGAGCGTGAGTAGTGGAAGGAGTTAGGGGAATATAGGAATAGAGGTGGGCAAGCCTGGAGATGTGAGAATGAGGGAGCCAGAGTGTGAAGCGAACACACAGTGCAGCTGTGTTCTGCAGGCGCTAGAACTGCTGGCGCGTGTGGGCATTGCTTCTTCGGGATGAACATTCGCCCATCTCCCGCTTGGGGTGGCTCTGGAGATGCACCTTTGGAACGGAGAGCAGCATGAAGACAGCAATGCAACATCGCTGAGGTTAGCACTCTGGGTTCTGCCCCTGGCTCTGGGCGGGTTTTGCAGTTGATGTGGCCACAGCTACACCGAGGCGTGTTTGCAGAGGCTGGTGGTGTCCATCAGGGCTGCACCGGCCACCTACCTCCAGTGGTGTGGAGGCACCGAGACAGCCATCGCAGGGCAGAAACCTGAATTGCGTTACGTACAACCAGCCCCCTCTAGTGGTACTCTATCCCCGTGAAGTTTTAATACTTCGTGAAGCTGGGCTGGTTTTCAAAATTTATTTTATACGCATAACATGGTGTGACGAGATAGTGACATGAGCCAGGTTTAAACTGTTTAATCACTTACAGTCTCTCTTACCCCTAAGAGCACAGCATATGGAGCAAGTCACCTTCTGAAGTTTCTGTGACGGAATGAACGGAAAACCGTTCTCAAACTGTTCAAACGTGAACAAAGCTGCTGCTTGGGAGCACACCGCTTCTCAGTTCAACACCAATGCTGCTTTCATCTCCTCTGTGAAAGTCTTCAAGCCTCATTTGCCTTCCTCTTCTCCCAGGGCACTTCCAAACACACCTTTAAATGTAAAGCTAGTGTCAGAGGAGATCCACCCCCTAAAACTATACTTGAGCATTTAACCAGCAGTATTTATTGCAGTGTAATTTAAGGCATCTGACACACATGCTGGAGCATAGGCGTCATCTTTTACATGTGACAGCCTACATACGGAGCTTGTGCTTGCACAGGTCCTCAGAGGACTGCAAAAGCTCAAAATTACAGCCAGCTTGTGCAGGGGGGGCGGTGCTCAGTATGATCTCTCCACTGATTCGGGATTTTGAAACTGTGTACCCTGGAGGCAGAGGACAAAGCTTCGGTCGGGTTAGAAGAAAAATGACTACCTTGTTTTATCAGAAGATCATTAAAAATATAACTCTGACTGTCACATCATGTTTAGATAGCACAGCAATGGCTTATTACTGGGCGATCCATACACAGCATTCCTGCTTCTCAGATGTGTCTGTTTTGGAGACAAGAGGTTGTAATTCAGCCAGAGTTACACTTGGCATTTCTTGATGGTTTTGCATTGGGCCCTGCTCCTTTAAACAAGCGTGTGTGTGCATATGCATACAAGGAGGTGTGTGTGATGATAGGGTTAGAGGGGAAGGAACCTTTTTGTTGCAAGTCCTTTCTCGATTCACTGCTCCAGTCAGCTGGAAGGTGGCTGAAGGGCGCAGGTAATACGGGTGGTGCAGTGAGACACTCCGAGAGCTCTTCCCTTGGCATGCAGAGTGTGAGGTAGCTGTGGGCAACACACACCCATACGCTGATTTTGCACAGCCAGCGGGGAGGATTTGGGCCACAGATAGTAAGTGACAGGCACGTCCTGTCCAATTGTTTACGGAGGAAAAGCCCATGACTGAGGACTGTGTCCTGTCTTCTTTGATCGTGTGGCTACCCCCGTGGTCGTGTGGTATTCCGTACCGTAACAGACAGACAGGTTTCCAGGCCAACACGCAGGAATGGGCGTTGGATCAGCTGGAGCACGTGGTGTGGTCGCCTGGTTCACACTGGAGCGTGTCCTCCTCCCAGGAAGGAACCACTCGCCGCAGCCCAGCCGTGCGTTACAGGAAAGATGTGTGCACGGGGGGAGTGAAGCGAAGCTTACAACAGGAAAAACTGCAACGATCTGTGCTTAACAGCACCGTACTGTTGCCCCATCAGATTTACAAAACTCCCAACGGGCTTGCTCCTGCTGTACCGAGCGTTTGCTTTTCACTCTCACCTGCTCCTCGTTTTGTCCTCTCACTGATCTCAGCACATTTAGATACTTTCTTGGCTGTTCCTGTCGCCTGCAACAACCCCATCTCCTGTGTGATCTACACTGAGCCTTCTCCTGGCATCCAGCTGAGCAAGCACCTCGCACAGTGAGAGGAAAACTGAGGTTTCTGCTTGATCAACTGAGGCTGGGGGGAAGGGAGGGGGCGAACAGATCCGAGTCACTGCTCTCCTTGGTCTTCCTGCCTGCGAACTATGCCAAATCCCTTTGAAGCCCAAGGCACATCTGTCTGACTGACATGTGAAACACACCCCTTTTCATTCCCTGCTTGTCCCTCATCTTGGCTTAGTGCAAAGTCCTCAGGCAGCGCACAGGGCAAAATTTAAGTGATGTCTTATTTTTCAGTGTCCAGCTGCCCGTGGCTGAGAAGTGCAGGACCAGGCACAACGACATACCTACTTCTGCAGCCACATAGCTGGCCGTTAAACACCAGACTGGCCACCTGCAGCCTACAGCCACCACACGTAACTGGAAGCTCAAGCTTATGTATAAATTCCATGATTCTCTGCAGCCCCAGTGCATGAACTGCCACATGGTGGGTCATGTGCCGTGCCAGAGCCTCTTGCTCGAGTGGCACCCTGGCACCCTCACTGCTCAGCCTCAGCGCAAGCTGGGGACCTCTTTGGCACTCCGTGACTCCCAGGTGCCAAATGCTGTAGCACTGCGTGTCATAGTGCAAATGCAGGGATCAATCCCTCCTTCTGATGCCTGCTTAGCAGAGAGGAGGGAGGGGACAAAGATCCCTGGATCAGCTTTAATTTCACTGCGGTGGAAAGAGAAATGATTCAGTCAGCAACTTTCCTCTTGTTCCTCCTTCCCCTGACTCAGGCAGAACTCTGGAGAGAAGCCCTGTGTAGCCACAAGTTGTCTGTTTGTTAGACAC
>Ga0065711_1036989_pt1 | contig 20333 bp, 11 predicted proteins | sample Hoacrofraction12_FD_59098 | JGI IMG/M metagenome (GOLD analysis project Ga0065711, IMG submission 59098) | Hoatzin crop microbial communities from Cojedes, Venezuela - Epithelial fraction 12 v2 (version 2) | ecosystem: Host-associated > Birds > Digestive system > Esophagus > Crop | place... | reverse complement strand
TTTTTTTTTTTTTTTTTTTCTGTCCTGAATGCTTCTTTCTCCAAGGCCTTTTGCATCCTATCTTCCTGGCATACATGAGTTTTATTCCTTCTGCTTTTTTACAAATTAGCTTTTTCATTGTTAGTAATATCCTGCTTGAGTGTTTATAGTTGCCTGTTTGTCTAGTTAAAATCCACCAGAAGTGCAGTGCCAAGATCACAGCAAGATGCTGATTGACAATACTGTTGTTATGTTTGTGTTGGAGCAACTTTGAGTCTTTTATTCTTTCCTTTCATATCTTTCTCTTTTCTTTCTCATAATGAGTTTTCTTCTCCTATGTTTTTTTTCAACTCTCACTGTGACCAGATTTCCATTTTTACATTTTCATTCACAATAAGTCTTTTCAAAATAAAATTTTACTACAAATCTAGTACATTTCCAAATTTTATATTTGTTTTCCTTTTTTTTGCAGCATTTTCTGAGGTTTTGTAATATTTCTAGATGGAATTACTGTAATTCTCTAATTATTGGAATCTTCTAGTTACCAAAATCTTGACTTCCAGTAAGAAATACAGCTTCAGGTGGGGAAAAAAAGATTGAAAATAATTAAAACCATGTTACTATAAAATCATTAAAATACTTGCAGATTGTTTGGTAAGAATGACATTGTATTCACTCCAATAACTCTTTTGGGGAAGAGTTTGGAATGGAATACAGGTTTGTTGAACATTAGTTAAAGCATCTGATTTAATCTTGGCCTGTCAAATTTGCCTTTTTTTATTCCATCTCCCCTTGGAGATAACTCTTGAATTCAAACCTGCTATTAGGTAAAGCCACACTTGGGACTAACATTAACTTCTGTATCCATTTTCTGCACTGTTATACGTATATAAATTATGTTTGCATACCTCCTGCATCGCTGTGGTCATGTTTACAATATAGATATGTTGGGTATTAGTCAAAAGTAGGAGTCGTTACCAACCTCATCTCCCATTCAAATTGCCAAGCTCCTAATTGTGGGCTGCTGGGTGGTTTGTGGACAGAAACACTGACACAGACTGAACCCAATTTAAGCAGCTCATCATTTCTGGGAGACAGGCACTTCCCCCCTTCTGTGCCTGTGAAGGGAAGCTGTCAGTCCTCCTCTCCCCAGAGCAGAGGGGAGACGTGCAGGCGTAGTCGTGCCGCAAGCTGAGCGGGGAGGCAGGAGCTCACCTCCCAGCCAGGACAGAGCAATGCACGACGCTTTTCCTTCCTCCTGATCCCCACCGCCAGAGCTGAGCGCTAACGCCGTTACCGGCTGCAGCCTAGCTGAAACTCACAGAAACAAAAGGAAAAGGAGCGTGCTGCAGCCAGGGTCCAGTCTCAGCCAGACCCCAGCCCAGCCAGCGTGTTGCTAGTCAGCTTGTCTCTGGCAGTAGGAGCCCAGGTTTCAGCTCAGGCTATCGTTTACTGCTTATTAGTCTCTTGATTGGCAGAGTAGACACAGCCTGTATTTTTTAGATAAATGTGTTAGAAATTCAGTTATGATATGCAATAATCTGTCACATCAATATTTCTAATGTTGTTTGTTTCCTTCAATGTTGTTTACTCACCTTGGCATATCCATATGAGATGTTTTCAGACTTTACAGCAAGAAAGACTTTGAGTTTTTGAATAGCTTATTCCTTTAGTGTCTGAGATTTTTACAGTTCCTTCACTGTAAAAGAAAATCTGGAATTAGAAAAATAAGCAGTGGGGAAGAGTAAAATCTAGACCTGTTTTTTCCATCTAATACCTGTGCATGCAATTTGAAATAATATATTTTTGCTATTGTGGATAGAAGAAGCTAAAATCCTCAGACGGTCCTGGTATAGGTCACACAGTATTCATCACGGGTGAGTTATGAAATCACATAAAAGTAAATTATGTAGTGATATCCCCATGGAATGGTACTGGTGCTGAATTTTCACTTTAGTTGCAATAAATTATGGGTGTTTTTAAGAAGAATATACAGTACTATTTGGTTTTTAAGCTATTTGTCTTACTTTCTAAAGAGGCTTAGTTATCATATAACGCAGTGTAATTAGTTTGCCGGTGGGCATGGCTCCAGAGTACAACTGGCAAGCATAAACTTTATGTGTAAGACCATATAGAGAAGCATCCATACCTGTCCAACAGCTCTATAAAAACTAAGTGGAATGCAGTAAAGAGGTAAATCATTGAGCAAAATGCTTAGCTGCATGCAGTAATTGTAGTAATACTTTCTACTCATTCTTACTTTGGCAGTAATTATTGTAGATAACAGTTTAATTGGTTCCCATCCAGTAACGGAAAAATTAAGGACAACCTTAGTTATTGGTTGGAAGGGACCTCAGGAGGGGTCTACTGAAGTAGGACCAGCTCTGAGGTCAGGTGGGGTTGCTCAGAGCTTTATCCATTTGGGTCCTGAAAACCTCCAAGGGTGGATCCTGTCCAGCTTCTGTGAGTGACCTGCTCCACTGCTGGACTCTCCGGAGGGGACTGTCCTGATCCTTGCTTGTTTCAGCTGAAGTCTTTGCCTCTTTTCTTATTCCTGTGCACCTTTGGGAAAGCGTTGGCTCCATCCTTGCCAGTTCAGGGGCCGAGGCCTCACAGCACGAGGTTTGGGGCTGGGAGCAGCAGTGCAGGAGAGGGCTGCAGCGATGGCCAGGGAGCGGTTGCTTCCTGCCAGTCCCCCAGCCTGCACAAAATGATTTGCTGTACCCAGACTGTTCCTGATGATCACTCATCTCGCCTGCCTGTTGCTACCTTGCTGACTGCTGGCTTCTTACTTCCTGCAGGTCTCAGGCAGCTGCCAGTGGTTTCCAGGTCGCCAATGCTGGGAGGTGAAATGGCTGTAACTGACATTTATTTGCTGTCACAACAGAAAAATGTCCTGAGCGTGTTTACTTTTTCATTCCCAGAGATACACTTTTACATGTTTCCCCTGTAGTGAAAGACAGAGAGTTTTGTAAGTTGCTCCTCAGAGTGCAGGAGAGACTCAAGACATGAGAATGGCCAGAGGTGGAAGAAACCAGGCCCTACCATTGCAGTGTGGAGGGGAAGGAATGAACCTGAACAAGAGACTGGGGATGAACATAATGCCATCTTCATTGACAAACAAAGTCTGTCACGGAGACCAAACTTGGCAAAAATAAGAATTAATGAGTTAAAGTTAGGGAAAGATTGTGATTCCACATTAGAATTAGTTTTTTACTGCTAAGGAAGATAGCACTGGAATAAAACCTGTTTTGCTTGGAGCAGTTTTGGAGGCTTGTCAGAGGAGCTGGAGAACCGTCCGTCAACTATGACAGTCCTGTCACTGAGAGGGAGACAGATGACATGACATTTCAAGATCTGTTCCAGCTGTATTTTTTACAATTCTTTGACTTTCTATTGTTAGCTCATTAATAGTGTATATAAATGTTTAATATTTAATATTGTGTAATATCTAACGCAGTTAATGTTGATGGCTTCAGATGAAAATAGTCACTAGACTTGGGAAGCTGAACTTGCTGTTGAAAAAGCAGTGAACTCTTAAAAAAATATAGAATATATCCAATTAATTGTTTACAGAATATTGCTTTAATAGCAGTTATGCAGTGCAACTTTGGACATACTTGTAAGGGTTTAGGACAGAAATGATAAAGGAAAATGAGCATTTAAAGTGAATGACAGAAGAATCAGGGCAGCAAACTTTTTAAGGGAGAAAGGATTCAAGGATTCGAAAAAGTAGCTGTAGAAGAATGAGGCTTTCAGAGTAACTTGGACTTTTGGTTGTGTGTTACATGGGTTAGGCCCTTCGATGTGAATGGATAGTCAACCCTAAAGGCTAATTTACAGGTCAGTGTGTGGGTCTGAGCAAACCCTCAATGCTGTACACTGAGCACAGATCAATCTTATTAAGCAACATTTAATAGTTAGAATAATTCCAGCTCGCATAAACATATTTCAAAGGCATACATGAAATAGCTGAATATATTATAAAGAAAAGCGGAATTCCTTGTCTGAACCACAGACTTTTACAAAATTCCAGTCAACCACTTACCACATGGTCAGACACTTAGCTTTGATGAATTTCAGACAACAATATACAGAAGACAGATGCTATTAAGGGGTGTCTGAGGTAAACGAGGCTTTTTTGGTAGTTTTTACCCGATTTGGGTCATTATCAGCTCCGTAGAAGGCATCTCGTAATTGCTGTAGAATTTCAGAGAAGCTGACATGACTGCAGCATCTTGGCTATTTAATCCAGGAAATATCTTCATTGTAAAATACAGTGTGCACCATAAAAAGGGTGATCCAGCTTCCTTTGATTCTGTAATTTCTCAAAACCTCTGATTGCCATTTATTGCTACTTGCTAAGAATCCAAAGTGAAAGAGAGAGCGTGCTTTATGAAGAATTTTCAAGCTATTAAGAATCTTTCTTCGTGTGGCTGAAAAGGAGTAACTGTTCCATTGATCAACATTTCCACCCCCCACATATGTGATCTTGATCCCAGTTTGGAGGGGGCTCAATTTGCCTGTGACTAGGCTTCCATGTGGCTAAGCTAAGAAGTCTGATATGAACATCTAATTTTTTAACCCTTTTCTCAAAACACTTCTGCTGAGACAAGGTCTAAAAATTCACGTGTGTTGGGTCTTAACCCAAACCTGAACTCTAACTTTGGTTCGGTCTTATTCACAAAGACAAATTTTATCCTTGTTCAAGATCAAAATTATTACCACCACCTCCTCAGTCACCAGTAAGAGTTCTTATAAATACCCACGTGCTGTGGTCTGTGGTACAAAACTACCCTTAGTTTAAAGCTACTGTGCAGAAGTAATTTAATCAGAAAGTAATTGTCACCGGGACAATCCAATTTTCACATGGGAAAGAATAAGCTCTTTTCCAAGAAAATGAGGCACTTAAACCCCTTTCACTGAACATAAAAAATTAGCAATGGATTTTCTCATGCTATCATGTTCTCCTACAAACTTGTGACATTAAAATAATGTCTCTGGCATTTCATCAGCTGCATAGATTGGCAAAGCTAAAGAAGGATTCTTGGGCTAACTGAGGGGCGGTGGACAATAGTTGACCGCTCTTTTTTCACAACACACCTCTCTTTCAGACCCTCACCAACTAAGTTACAAATGTGCAGGCTTCCCTAAGTTCTTTGTAGTGGTGTCCTGATGAAAAACATTTGAGAAGCCCCCAGATCCTACAATGTCTGTAAAATCAGCATAACCTCACCTATAAAAACAAGGTTACAGTTATGTGATCACCTTGCAGCAACATCAGTCCAGGCTCTTTCAAAAAAAGAAATATCAGTATGGCTTTATGTCCTGCCTTTGGTTGGCCTTCCTTGGCCAGCACTGCCATTTGCATGGCTATACGGAGAACCAGATGAAGGAACTGACCCTGCTTAGCACTACACCTTTCCCAGGGACTGTGCTCAGCTGGATCTCCACTGGCTCACTACTGGAAACTGGTGCTGGCACAAGGGGAGGTGAGGGGCAGCCTGGAAAGGTAGATGACAGAACGGCAGCTTGTAGTAGAGCCGTGAATGTTGGGAAAATTGAAGTAACCATGAAACCATGACCCATATCAGATCACGATTTAGATATCTATTTTTTAAAACTGTTTGGAGGACAACTATAAACAGAACAAAGTACACGGATACTAAACAATTGAGTTCTGATCACACTTGAATCTTAAAATACTAAACTGTTATTAATATCATGTAAGATGAAAGTATATTTTAAATCATTGAGTACTGCAAGGTTTACTAGTGGGTTTACTGTACAATGGTGAACATCCCTTAGCATTTGTCTTGGTATTGAAAGGAATCTTTGCACAAAAAGAATGATCAGTCTGCACAATCCAGGGAGAGGTATAGCCAAAAAGCTCAGCTGATTGCTAGAGGCAAAATCAAGTGCATATATAGAATCATAGAATGGTTTGGGTTGGAAGCGACCTTAAAGAGCATCTAGTTCCAAGCCCCCTGCTATGGGCAGGGATGCCTTCCACCAGACCAGGTTGCTCAGAGCTCCATCCAACCTGGTGCTGAACACTGCCAGGGAGGGGCCAGCCACAGCTTCTGTGGCCTACCTGGGCCAGGGCCTCACCACTCTCAGAGTGAAGAATTTCTTTTTTATATTTAGTCTAACTTCACCCTCTTTCAGTTTAAAGCCATTACACCCCTTGTCGTATCACTCCATGCCGGTGCAAGAAGTCCCTCTCCAGCTCTCTCGCAGGCCCCTTCAAGAACTGAAAGGCTGCTCTAAGGTCTCCCCACAGCCTTCTCTTCTCCAGGCTGAACAGCCCCAACTCTCTCAGCCTTTTCTTACAGCAGAGGGGTTCCACTGCTCGGATCATTGTTGTGGCCTCCTCTGGCCCCGCTCCAACAGCTCCATGTCTGTCCTGTGCTGAGAGCTCCAGAGTTGGACACGGGACTCCCAGTGGGATCTTACCAGAGCAGAGTAGAGTGGCAGAATCCTCTCCCTCTACCTGCTGGCCAGGCTGCATTTGATGGGCCCCAGGATACGGCTGGCCTTCTGGGCTGCAAGTTCACAATGTTGGGTCATATTGAGTTTATCATCAACCAACACCCCCCAGTAAGAATCAGTCTTCAGATAGTAAATACAGAGAAGCTATACAGAATACTTGGACATACAGAAAAGCACAAATCTTGCAGCAGTGTGATGGACGAAACTGGGAGCCCAGCAGGTAGATCTTTGAGCTTTAGGAATTTCAAACACTTTTAAACCACAACTTTTTTCTGAATATCTTCCTTTATTGTGGGAAGATACACTGGTCTCCGTATTCAAGGTCTTGTTCTTGGAGATGCATGTGCTATAAATACCATCACTGTTATAGTGATTTTGGGGGGGTTTTACATTGATTAAGCCCTGCAGTAAAAAGCTCATTCAGCTTTACAAATGTTTTTCTCTCTATACTGACAACTAAATCAATATTGTTTATGCTGGAAAGAGCTTTATTAATAATTTTGTTTTAACTATATATTTTTCCAACCAGTGAAGACAGATTATGTTCATGTGATGCTGTGCTTCTATGGGATTTGATTTTGGCAAATTTTCACAGTCATAATCCTTACAAGATCCTAAATCAGGGATGATTACTGGGAGTTGAGTGCCATCAGACTGGCTACTGTAAATAAGTGCAACTCCAAAGACAGAGGGCTGGATTTCACCCATCATCTGCAGTTTATCAAATTATATTCTAGTTATAATTATCTTCTACATTGAATGAGACAGAGAAGAGAAGGTTGAGAGGACATATTGTTGCTCTCTACAACTACCTGAAAGGAGGGTGTAGTGAGGTGGGTCTTGGTCTCTTCTCACAAGTAACTAGCGACAGGGCAAGAGGCAATGGCCTCAAGTTGCATCAGGGGAGGTTTTAATTGGAGATCAGGAAAAATTTCTTTACTGAAAGCGTGGTCAGGCATTGGAACAGGCTGCCCAGGCCAGTGGTGGAGTCCCCATCCCTGGAGGTGTTCAAAAAATGTGCAGATGTGACACTTCAGGACATGGTTTAGCAGGCATGGGGGTGTTGGGTTTGACAGTTGGACTTGATGAACTTAGAGGTCTTTTCCAACCTTAATGATTCTATTCTGTGATTCTATAATTCTACACACCATTTAGAGTTGTTAACTTTAGGTTTGAGTTTGCTTCTTTCTGTTGCCTGAATTAGTGCCATCAATTGTTGTTTTCAGTAGCATTGCAGGAAAATTTATCTAATGTTAATGCAGTAATAAGAGTTTGAGAAGTTTATTTTTTCTGCTGACATCTGTCCTTGGTAATATGACATTAGCTAGAAAGTCATCCGAACTTAGTTTCTTGTCACAGTGCTGTTGTGTTTCAAGAGCAACCAAGTAATGAGTAACTACTGCCTGCGGTCTCTGCTGTGTTCACACAGTTGTGTAATAATGATTCCTCGGATTGTTTTGTCCCAGGGTTTTGGAGCGATTTTCTGTTTCATCAATAGCAAATTACTAAATTTCATTATTAAAATAACATCTCTACTAGATAGTTTACCTGGTCGGCATGAAACATGGAAAACTACTATCAAAACTGGCTGAACTCAAATAGACTACAGCCAAACTCATACAGGTTGAGTATGTGTTCAGGGAAAAACAGCTGTACAAAGGAAGTCACTAAAGAGGAATGCTTTTGTTTGGATTAAACTAGTTTTGAACATGAAAGATGGCAAGTTTCTGCAGTGGAAATCACATTAAACTCAGGAGAACTTTCCTGTGAATAGCACATGAGTTCGAAAGATCTTGTGAAAAGTTAGGGAAATGGAGAAGCTTCACCTCACTTCTAGTCCTGAAATCTTCCAGTTCCTGGAATTTACCAGCTTGAGTGCATTTAGATTTCATGCTGTCTGTCCTTTTCCAGCGCATTTTCCTCTTTTTCCCCAGAGAGTGCAGCATTATCCCTGCAAGCTCTATGCTCTGTAGGAGAAGACACATTTTTTTGTCTGGAAGTATAAAAAGCATGTGTTTTGTTAAGAGAATATGTTATTCTAAAATTTACTTTCTCATGTAATTGTATTATTATTACATTTGTCTTAAGGATACAGTAGTGAAAATCGCAATTAGTACCTCTTAAAGCAATCAATTGCCTCTGAAGTCTTCACTTTTGCAAACATATCTTATTTGTGGGTTTAATAGTAATTAACAAGTGCGTGTACACCAGTGCTACAGAATACTTTATATTTTGAAAAGTTGAGTTAGCTGTCTAAAGTTCTTGTAACAAGAATTGGAAGAAAAACTACTTTCCCAAAAACATGCATGAATGTGTAGGGATATCTGCACGCATGAGCTTGTCTCTTCACCTGTGCGTGTGTACACCAGTGTATGCTTATGTTATTTGTTCCGTTTTCAGTCTGTTTTAAATATGAGTTCAAAATATGATTTATGATAGCAACCTTACTGTGATCTTTGCTGGTGTCTAGGCCTTGTGTCTTATGTCAAAAAGGAAGGGAGAGCTTCACTTTTTTCATTCTGTTTTAATGTTCTCCGCCTGCAACTCCCTCAATATAATGAAGAACAGGAATCTAATACAGTACTGCAGAGTGTAAAATTTGGAGAAAGATAAAATTCTTAGGTATTTTTCAGAGTTTGTGAACTATACACTGCAATGTGGAAGGATGAAAATCACACATCTGATTTATACACCTGCTATTAAAAATCAACAGATAACTCCAAAATACTGTATATTGCATTATTCTTTGTTTTCAGTTCAGATGAAAACCTTGACGGTACAAAATCAGTGATTTAACAACTTACTTTTTTTCAGAAAGGGTACTTTTTAGCAAGGAAAGACAAGAATGAGTAATTTAATGCCATCTGAAATACATCGTGTTAATACAAGGTCTTAAGTCAGTCCAGATGGCTGCAGATCAAGAATACCAGACAAAACTCAGCCAACTCTTTCCATAAAAGATCCCTTTCTTTTGTGGGTAATCAAGCTCGCCTTGCCAGTTGTGCAATAAGCTTGCCTCTAAAAACCAAGGTCTCTTTTGCCAAGAAATTTTGTGCATCTTGACACAAGAACATCGGCAAGGAGCAGGGCTGGTGGTGCCCTGATGGCCCCAATTGGGGGCTGCTTGGAGTGGGATGTCCTCTCCCCTGCTCAACTACAGCAGAGCCCCCTAGCACTGATGGAGGTGTCTGCTCTGGTCTGGAAATCAGCAGAAAAGGAGCACTTACGGGGAAGGTGGGAGCGATTCTGTCCCCCTCAGGGTATTCAGAGAGAGCACAAAGTTAGTTTTGTGTATTAGCTACTTCTGTACAAAATTTTTGTTGTGAAAATTTAAGTAAGTTTTAAGAGTACGGGCTTCTTTCAACAAGGTACCTTTGCTTCAGCTCTACTCATCTGGAAGACGTGTGTGGGAAAAGAGGCTACAACAGGAGGAAAAGTGTGTGGGTGTCATGTAAAACAGTGGCTACAGGAGAAGAGTAAAATTATGTGCAGACAAATAAAGGGCTTGAGATAGAGGAAGAGAAGGGTACCTGCTTCAACTGTTTTGCATGCCCTGATAAGACAAAATGGATGTATTAGATCTAAACTTCTGTAGTGTTTTGCTCCTTGACTGGTTCAGTTTTTCTGAGTAGGTGAAAATCATCGTAACATACTGATACCACGGGTATAAACCTGTTGAACCTTAAAAAAAAAAAGGGCAGGGAGGTACTTTTTAGACATACTCTGATTAATGCTGCCTTTGTAGAGCGTTTGCTGTTGATCTGTCAAATGTTCAAAATCAAAACTATAACATTATGTGCAAAGAACATTATATTCAGAAATTGCCAGGGGTTCTCAATGCTGAATGCTATAGGGGCATCACGTTAATAAATCAACTCAATTTGTAAATGCAGGCACAAAGCGGTGTGGTAGTAAAAAGACAAACAAGCATTTGAAGACATGGAGTAAATAGGGGGAAAAAACAGCATTATTATTTGTAATAACAATATAAGCTCCAAAATGACAAAAAATGTCTAAAAAAGTGGCCGAATCTCATCTGTAGCCATGTCCTCCAAAGTGTTTTCATTTTATTAACATTGTGTGCTGACGACAGCAACAGGGCCTGTGAACTCTTTTCCTTGTAAAAACGTCTGGGTTTTTTTTAATATGACCTTAGCTTTGGGGTTTTAATACTTAATTTAGGAGTAATTCAAGCATCCTTCATTCTGGGAAGAGCAGCAATGTATTCTGTTCTAAACATATGAATATATTCAAATTTAACTAACTCTTTTATCACACCAGTGAGGATACAAATTAAAAGAAATATTATTTTTTCCAGTTCATGACCTGAAGTATTTCCTTTTTGTGTAGAAACATGTTAAAAATAAAATCTCCAGGCAAATAACATCTCGAGTTTGACCTACTGTATACTTTTGTTATGCATTCTTGAATGGCCCAACATAAATGCCTAAAGGCAGAAATTGAGGTCGTAAGGGCAGTCTTTGACCAGGTACCTTCTAATGTCCGAGTTTTGACATAATAACGGTAAAAGTAGGATTTTTGTACAGTCCTAAAAACATAATATTTATCAGTGCATTCTAATTTGGAAGGTAACTAGTTCTCAGTGGGGAAAAATGTGAGAGACTGGATGCAAACGAAATAGTGTGTTTTCAAAAGAAAACAAATGAATTGTTAATATCTTGCTGGCTTTAGATCACATCACTCTTCAGTAATAATATCTCAGAATATACATAAAAGCAAGATACAAAAGATAGAAAAAAGACAAAGAGGCAATAAAGCTCTTGGAAATTTATTAGACAATATCAAAGGTAAAACTGTCTAAACATAAATTAAACTTATAATAATATGCATTTAGTGCGTTGTATTCAATTTCCAACTCAAGAGCAGGCTTTTTGTATTTGTACGTGTTAAACTTTTGGTATAATGCTTAGGCTTTCAAGTACACAATTTAATAGTGCCCCGGCCAAACAGAAGGTGATTACTGTGTTATTCAGTAAATTGTAAGAATAGAAACTGTAGTTAAAACACTAAAACTTCTCTTGACAAGGTTGATGTCAACAGCAGTCAGAGTCACAAACCATTGTTAGGCCTTCCAAACAGAACAGCTACATTCCATACGGATAATATTATTGTTTCCTGAAGGAGGTGTTTGCCTGCAAAGCCAGCCCGTTGTGTCAAGCCTGAATGCTACTTCGAGAAATATTTTGCCAGCTCTTCATTCCAGCAGATTCTTCTCAATCTGCTACATGCAGAGCAAGTTTATACTTTTTTGGCAGGATAAGTCAAACAGTTTGCTTGGGGAAAAATCCAAATTTTTTTTGTCTCCATGTAAAATGCCTGTTATCTCTCTAGTCTGAAAAAAACCCACAAAACAAACAAACTAAAAAAGCCTACCCAGTCACCACCACTAATTTTGTTGTGGTGTGGCAATTAACTTCTGGGTTTTAAGTCAAGTTTAAATTTTAGGTTGATTAGCCTTTCCAGTGCTATATTTCCAAGCGAAACGAATAGAAATAAATACACAGTTAGGGGACTATACGGGAGGCTAGTTTTGGTAGCAGCACTGGCCCCCTCTGGATGGGTAAACTGTCTACAAGCTTACCCCACCGTGGCAAATGTAGCCCCTTGCCACGAAGGAGGTCATGTCTCCTTTGTTAGCAGACCCTTCTTTGCTCCACTGGGCTTTCTGCACCCACGCAGATTAGATGAGATAACATTTCTGACATTTGGACACTTCGGACACAAATTTAACACCAGTTAGGACAAAGGTGCACGGAGTTTCAATGAATCCTCTGAGATGTGTTTTCAGTTTGAACGAAAATGGAACTTAGCCCATTTCACCGATTGCTATGTTGTTCTGAGGTCATGTTCTTTCAGGGTCATTCTAAGCTCAGTTCAGGTTCATCAGGAGTGCCTGCAAATTCATCAGCTTTTTCAGCAAACCAATCCAAAATATCATGTTGTAATAAAAAATGAAATACACATTTTTCCTGGGTTTGACCTTTACTGTGAACATTTTTCATAACTCTGCTATGGACTGACAGATTTGTATTTCTGCTTTTCTAAGATTTATTTAACTAACCTTCAGTCACCTCTGTCTTCACATAATGAACATGTAGACCATGTTTTATGTGACTATTTTATCTGTACAGCTCCTTTAATTCTAGCAGGAAACATTTAATTCATGTTTTGCAACATCTTTGAAGTAGTCTATAAAAAGCCTGCTATTAGAATCCCAGCTACTTAGAGAAGTTGTTGGGTAGCCTGAAAAACTGTTTAATGAAAAAGGTAAATTTGTGCATTTATATTACCTATTTCTTGGACACAGTGAAGTAATTATAACATCTTTGTTTCCATTTCTTGAAAAGGATTTATAGAGGAATTATTTTAAGTGAATTAATGGAACTTCCTATTTTCTAACTTCCTATTGTGAAAATCCATAATGGAACCAGTGAAGGTTTTCATATTCCTGAATTCTGAGGCAGGCTACTTGGCTAACTTTTGCATTAACTCTCTGTGTAAAGGGGAAAGAGAGGGACAAGTTGCTTGAGAGCATTATTTATTCCATCTAACAACAGATCTTGCTTTGAGTTGCTGTTTTGAGGAGCTTCTCCATTTTCATTTGCTGCAAACTGAGTATAGAGAAATAAGCAACATAAACTAGATGTTTAAGGTTGTGATGTGAACACCCCTCACACTTCTCTCTTGCCAGTCAGAGCATCTATCATGCTGTGTTTACTATAATGTTAACATTATGTCCTGTATATCAAGAATTTCCAACCAAGACAGAAATCTCTGCCAAGAATTGACAAAACAGCATTGTACAGGTCAGTTCTGCCAGAAAAATTAGTTGTGGTTATCCTCAGCTGGAAAATGACTTCTTAGAACTTACCTCTCTCCCGTTTCAATCGTATACCAACCTTCATCATTTCTATTTGTACAATCCACTGAACTAACTTGGGGTGAATATTCTGACCCAAAACTTTCTATGATTTGGGGGAGTCTTAAGAATCGGTAGCTCTTTAAAGAGGAGGTGTATCAAGGAAATGGTAATAATGCATTTGTATCAAACTATTGTGCTTTTTTAAAAATTTCATTGCTGTAATGGATGTGTATTAAGTATTAATATAAAGTGTTTTCCCAGCAGTAAGTCAATGGTCAGCGAATTGATTACACAAAAATGTATTTTTCCCGAAAAAGAGATTTTTCTGCTTATTATTCAATGTACTTTCATAACAAATTAAGAAACTGAGCTTTCTTAATTTGAGCTTATTCTTTCCCACTAATGCTGTCTTTAGCAATTGTATGTTCTGTTCCTTAGGAATTAACAGAAGATCGGGATCGATCACGACTGGATTCAATGGTGCTGTTAATTATGAAACTGGACCAGCTTGATCAGGATATTGAGAATGCTCTCAGTGCAGGCTCTTCCCCATCCAGCACCCCAACATACAAACGGAGGCATATACCTGTAAGCCATTTTGCTTAATTTTTCTTATTAATCTAAGGAGAATCTGGTTTTACTTCACTTTTTTTTTTTCTTTCAGTCCTCACATTTAACAGCTCCTTAGTTTCCAAACTAAAAGTCTTTTTGTAAAGAATTTGTTGTGTATTTTTATTTGTATGTATGCTTTCAAGGCAGGAACAGTGGCATCCATTATTTCCTTTTGGTATCATTTCATAAATGAGAAATTCAGAGCTCCTAGGTGAAAGAAAGGGAGATCAACAAGATTCAGACAACGGCTCTCTAATTATCCCTTACTGTAAATGCAGAGTCCGCACAGAGTCAGGATCACACCAGCCTCAGAGCATATGCATATGTGTCATTTAACATTAAATAGTTAGAACTGAAATTAAGTCTGAGCTACAGGTCTTGCTCTTCTGCTAGTGGGAGGGTCCATGCAATTTTTGCTAGAGAAACACTTATGAAATCCTCTGTCATTCAAAACAAGATTCTGGGCAGATCTTTAATTATTTAAATTTCTTTAAAGACTTTATTTATTTAAAGGAGAGATTTCCTTGCTGAGAGTATTCTGAAGGAAGACTAGACAGCTCACAAACATAATTGATGCGTTCTTTTTTTCTGAAAAATTTTGACACGTGTAGCTGCAAAGAACATGAAATGGCTGACCCAAGGTGTTCTGGTGCAGGCTTCCTGCTAATCTCACCCACATGTGCTGCAGCTGGTTTTCAGTCCAAGAAACCTGAGAAATACTGCCCCAAGATCTCTAGGCTAACATTCCGGTCGTTTGTTTTTGCTAGTGGTATTTCCTTTTAAATAATGAGGGGGTTTTCCTATTACAGCCAGACTTTATTATTGCTGTATAGTCGAGCGAATGGTCTGTAGGTGAGAAAAGCTCTATTTAAGCTTCCATGGGTTGGTCAGTCAAAGAATATGTAATATGTCATTTTTAAAACACATAACATAGTTACACATCTAATAGTTAAACATTTTCCCCCTGGATATGAATCTTCTGGCGGTATCTCCTTGAGCACTGATGGGAGAGGAAAGCTGAAGGACGATGTTAACACCTGTTCTCCACATCTCGCCGATGACTGCCAGCCTCTTAGCTAATTTCTCACAGCAATAAAGGGTGTTGGGGCAACCCGTGTAAGTAAGCCAGAGGTGGTACCTGTTTCCAAAGCAGCCGTCCAGAAAGACAGCTTCCGTCAAACATGGCATATATGCTATTTATATACACTGATTTTCTAGGAATTTTTGAGCCTTTTATTATTATGAATCAGAAGATCAAAAGGTTTAGGCTTTAGGACACTTTTTCATTGTGTTCAGCCTCATATTGATTTTTAGAGTAACAAAGCATTTGAATGTGATGCAAAACCACGTGTAAAGGGGCAGGGAGCGTGGTTCTGCGTTGTGACAGCTTGAGTCTGCCAAGCAGGAGCTGCTAAGAGCAGCTGCACGCAAGCTGACTCCTACAGAGGCATTTCCACGGCTCCACTGCTTTCCACAGTGCAGAGGGCTCACTGGTAGGAAATATCTGGCTCAAATGCATGGTCCTACCCAGAACGCAGCTTTGCCACTAATTTCTTAACCCTTTTCGGAAAGCAGCACACTTGTGTACTTGGCGTAGAGGCAGCTGTCTAATTGGCAGCTTCAGTTTGGCAGACCAGAGGTTTAACTAGAATTAATAAATCAAAGCATTGCCTTTTCTTTCCAGTTCAGAGCAGAACCCCTGAGATGCGCCTGCCCCATATTTCACCTATTCTAGGAGCTTGGTGTTAGGAAACTGAGGCTTTGTCTGCACAGAGTTGGCTGGGGTTAATAGTTCAGGCTTTTTTCTGCGTACTGTGTAGCTGTATTCACGCAGGCTGTGCCTCCGCTAATGATCCTGACAGTGTAGGGCTGGTTCTACACACAGCCAGCCCTTTGCCAGATACGTGTCACAATTTATCTGCAAGCAGCGTAATCCCCTGCCCTCACTCTATGCAGTAAATCAAGCACGTGCTGTATTTTTACTTCCTCAAAAATAAAACATACTAAATTTCTTCTTTCTATTCTCAAAAAAGGAATGTAATCAGTGTCACTGAAAGCAAGGGCGTTTTAACCAGAAATAGCATTTGGCTGATAAGTGTCTGCTGATTCCAGAAAAACTGGGGAGCTATACCTCTGAATTGTATAAACTGCTGGACGGTGATGTCATTTCAGCTGCGTAATGGTTCACAGATGTTCACCGAGCTTGCGACGCTGCCGGAGATAGAAGGTGGGAGCGCAGAGGAAATAACTGAACATCAGAGAAAAATGTCAGACTTCTGCAGCCCTGGACTGATTTTTCTTACCTTGCATACTAACGTTGCAGGGAATTACAGCTTTGATGTTAGTGGTGATTTATAATTTCAGAAGAGCAGCTAATGCAAACCACCGTGTCAAAAAGGACAGCAAATGAATGTGTAGGTAATGGAAAAGAATAAGTGGAATTACTCTTGTAAACAGAATTATGCATATACATTTGAATGAGCCTACCTAAATATTCCACTATTTAGAAGAACTAGATTTTTTTTCGTATTGACATTTACTAAAGAGACTTGCAAAACGTTTTTTACAGGATGTTGAATCTGGTTCTGAAAGCGGAGTGGACGTTGCTTCAATAAGTCACTCACAAACAAATTTGTCTCCTTACATCCATCCTCCTGACCCAGCATCTTCCTGCTCAGTAGCCAGCTCTGGAGCTAAACCAAAGGCTGGGGTGAGTACAAAGATTAAGTTTTTGTAACATCATTCATGATATCAGGTTGGAAGCAAAATAAAGATATTTTGTACTATTCACTACCTGGATTGTAGGGTGTATGTGTGTGATGCTGAAAGAAAGGACTAATAATGGAGGTAGTCACAAGGTGACAATCCCAGAAGTTTCACATCTAGAAACACACGATTATGAGCTGAAGATTATAATAAACTGAGTTTTTATGTGAGAAAATAAATTAATGGCGCTTTTCCATTTTACTTTGGAAGATAAGTTTTCGTAAGTGGTATCACCTAGAACTTTCCCTAACTCTCATGGAGGATGCAACCAGAGAAAAAGCTGGTTGAATCACGTAGCCAGATTTCTGATGCCCAAAGCCACTCACCCAAGTCCTCGAGAGGCTAAGCTGTCGCGTTCCGCAAGCAGAGGTGTCACCCTGCCGAAGGAGAATGTCACCGTAAGGCTGGGTTTGGCACGCTGAGGGTTGGAGGGAAGCCTTTGGGCAGGAAGACACCTTCCTGCAGGTGCCAGTGCACAAATGGTGGTGAGCAAGGGCAGGTCTGAGAGCTCAGAGATGGCAAGGAGCTCTTGTTCAGCCGTTAAAAAATGTTCAGTGTAATGTACCCAAAATTAGATTTTCCTTATTCAGCAGTGTACAGGCAAGTCCTCCAAGTTCCATTTCCACCTTTTGGGTAAAATGCTTGAAAGCAGCCAGCGGAGCTGCTTGTACATACTCTTTGGGCACATATTTGATGCACGTTACTGTATTTTACGCCACTGACTGTTGGGAGACCGATTTCTCATGCACTCTGCTATAGAGTGTACTCTTCAGATCAGAGGCAATGGAGCTCTCATCCTTCTGTACCCATCCATAGATACATACACCTGTCAGGGGCACCTTGCTTTCTTTTGCCATTGTCCGTCTACTGAAGAATCCTTCTCCATAATGCTTCAGCCATCAGCATGTGCAGAAAAACCTAGAAGCTCCTGACATAGTTTCTGTTCTCTCTTGAACTTGCTGTTTCCACTCCCTCATGAAGCAGAGAAACCTAGGCTCTTCTAAACTTTACCTAGGCTGAGAAGTCTTAGCATAACTCCTGCCCCATCTGTTCACGAATTCATTTGCTGCTGCTAACCGGACCAGCAGAAAATCTAGGATAAAATATTAAAATATAAAGTGTGGTTAACGTAAATATATATGTTTATAGCAAGTTTATAAAAAGTAAAATAGAAGCCAACTGTCACTTACCACACTGCAATAATAGCAAGTTAACTAATGCCTTCGATTGAGGCAGTAACAAAAGTTCTAATAAACATTTACATTTAGGATTGTTCACTTGTACAAAAATAAATTCACTGGTGATTTATTGTCAGTGCATAACTATAGCAAATAGAGAGCTCTGCACTCTGTCATTGCATACAATGCAGCACAAATTCTCAAATAAGTACGTATGTTACGCTAGAAGGTGATAACCCATTTTGCCAGATCCTGAGAAGAGCACAGACACTCTTAAGGTATGAAACATTCTTTTAAAATTTCATTTATTCTACTAATATTTGGGGAACTTTTAATGCCTGGCTTTGGAGAAGTGTTCGTGACTACCTTTGGAGTCAGATACCATGTGTTAATTCACTGTTACTAAGTATTTATTTGACTTTTGTCGTGATGGATTTGATTTTTGCGGAACATATCTGCTAATATTGCTTTATTATATAGTTATTAAGTTACATGATTTTGGAGATATCACTTCTTTTTTTTACTTTGTAGAATAACTGTGAATATTGAAAAAATCTCTACTCATGTGTGGGTTGTAGAGCTAAGATCCAAAGTTACCTTTTATTAAGCTTTTTGCTAAGTGAATCTAAGTTTCCTCCAAACTCAGCTCTTTTCCCTAAACTTTTGCATGCTGCAACTCACCACACTCCATAATGGGGTTTGGGGATGGGGTCTTTATAAGCATGTTCAGATAAAACCAGATTTTCATTTTTAACATAGTAGGTTTGATCAGTACACAAACGTGGATCATTTTTACTCGAGTGTAGATCTCCTGCAAACTGGGAAAAACAAGATCTCTGAGATACATTGTATTCCTTTTGGCTTTCGGCTTTCAGCTTGTGGCTCAGAAGGGTACACAGTCAAAACAAACTCAGTGCTGATGTGTGCTGTGGCTTCAAATGATCATCACTTCCGCTGCCTCCCTACCTATGGTGGGCTTTATTTGAAAGCACAGGTTTTCTTGGAACTCACCAGGAGAAAATAACCCTTCGTTCTTACCCCTGTGTGTCCATATCCCACTTTGTGTTCTGGTCTGCATGGCTCAATAGTCTGCTGCTATGGGACTGCCATCCCTTATTAGTAGCAAATAAGTTCCCATATTCTTCTCGTTCTGTTTAGCATTGGGCTTTACTCAGGATGAATTTTCAAGCGGGGCATACTGAACGGCATGTAGTTGAAACACTTCCCAGACCAGACATCGGGTATGTCTCTGTACAGATGATTTCCATGCAGAGGTCACCTGTGAAAATCCTCACAGTGTGGTGTTCTATGTGTGAGGGAGACTGTTGTCATCGTTTCTTCTTTTTTTTTTTTTTTTTAATTTTTGTCAGAGTAGCTGGTGTAGGAGCAGTTTTATTCTGTAGTGGAAACTCAGCAAGATACTTTTTAATAGTAATGGACTGTTTCAAAGATTTTACATCCTTTTGGTGTTTGCAACTGCAGATCTTCAAGGATTCCAGATGCTTAGTCTCCAAGGACAACTTACTTTGTTGTGTTTATTAATAATATGTAAACAGGAGTACAACTGCAATTAGTTATGTTATGGAATGATATGTGGTATTTTTAAACAAACTACAGCAAACTGTTGACTGCGTCAAAAGCAGACTGTACAATTAAAATATGACTTCATGTGCAGACTCAGGGGATGGGAATAATGAGGCAGGGAGATATGGGTTCACATCTAGTCCCTGGTAAAGAGCTTGAAAAATATATTAGCTACATAAGGCCGTAACTTACAGACAGGAAATTTGTGTACAGACTAACTATGTCCATTAAAGTTAATTCAGTTTCTTATGGATTTAGAATAAAATATGTAACAACACCACAATATGTGGGAATATCCATAAGCAGAAATTAATTTGATAATCCTGGTGGAAATTATTCATTCATTGGTTTGTGGAAAAGCAGGTCACTTGAAATTTTCATAGGTATTTTATGAAATGTTAACAGGATTTTCAGTAGCAAAGTTGTTCACAATTTTGTTTAAAATTCAGTATCCATTATAATTTTCTTTGCAGATTAATAGCAGACATTCTTTTAAAAAAAAATAGTGGACTGTGTATATTTACATAGACAAGTTACTTACCTTTCTACAAAAATTCACTTCTGAATAGTCTAACCTATTCTTGTCAGTGTGAATGCATGTGTACAGCACACATACATATATATAAGCATACACATGCCTGTATACTTTATAAATGCTTATGGGGACCTTATCAATGCTTATAAATATCTGCAGGGTCGGTGTCAGGAGGTTGGGGCCGGACTGTTTCCAGTGGTGCCCAGTGACAGGACAAGGGGCAATGGGCACAAACTGAAGCAGAGGAAGTTCCAGCTGAACACGAGGAAGAACTTCTTCCCTCTGAGGGTGATGGAGCCCTGGC
>Ga0065711_1008064_pt1 | contig 20333 bp, 13 predicted proteins | sample Hoacrofraction12_FD_59098 | JGI IMG/M metagenome (GOLD analysis project Ga0065711, IMG submission 59098) | Hoatzin crop microbial communities from Cojedes, Venezuela - Epithelial fraction 12 v2 (version 2) | ecosystem: Host-associated > Birds > Digestive system > Esophagus > Crop | place... | reverse complement strand
CCCGGCCCGGCCCGGCCCTGCCCTGCCCTGCCTTCGGCCGGGAGCGCCCGGGCCTGGCGGAGCTGCGGGGATGCCTGCTGGCAGCTGCGCGCCGTGCGGACTGACAGGAACGGACCGAGCCCTCGGGTGAGGGGGTTCCTGTGCGGGTTGGGATACTGGGAGGCTCTGCTTTCGTCTGGAGAAGGAGGATTATGTATTTCGTGTGGGCAGTGTGAGGCTTGCTCAGGCAGCTCCTGGTGCCACGCTGGTGTGCACCTTTTGGGGGGCAAATTTAACAAATTATCATAAACTTGCACTGTTTATATTTGTTGCTCTTGGACACCCCAGCCAGAGGTATGGATGGGTTCTGCAGGTGTGCTCAGTGCTCCCGCAGAAGACGCTTCTCAGGCTTATTCTGAACACTGATAAAGCGGCGTCTTGCTCGAAATGGGCGCTGTGGAAAGCAGCCGGAGCCCCGGGAGGAGAGGGCGAGGGGTTACGCTGATTTCAATGCAGTAGTCACTAGTAAAACTTCAAAAAAACCCTGGCATTTCTTCAGCTGAGGTTTATTCTATGGACCAGCGACCCGCGGGCACATCCAGGGCTGAGTGAAGTCGGAGGACGGCCTGCTGCCGGTGTCGGGAGGCTGTGTGCGAGGGCTGGGAAGAGGCAGGGCCAGGGCAAGGACGCGGACCTTGGGTGCGCCATTGGCTGCTGCCGCCTCGGGTGGAGTACAAATACCTGCGTCAGTTCTTCTCTTCCTGCCTCTGAGATAGGTACTCTAACGTGATTTGGTTTTGAAGCTGTTGTGATTCACAGGTGTCCAGAGACATTGGGACTGTAATGTTCCTTTCTTTATGGATCAAACAATTGTTCTCCTGCTTTTATTAAAATATTTATTTAAGGTAAGAAAAATACTCCCTTTTTTGAGTATGGCTGGGTATTCTAATTGAATGTTGAAAACATGAGTTGTGATTAGGACTGTTTTTTTGTTGTTCTAGCAGTCCCAAGGAGCTCTCAGTTAATGCTGTTGAGCATTCCCAGTCTTCCTTCTGTGTAAATAGTTGCAAGCTCTTTTGGGACCCTTAGTCTGCTTTATTGCCTGCTGCTTCTGCTTTAATGTTGTTCCCCAGAAGCAGGAGATCCCAGCATCTTTAAGTCCTAAGCTAGTTTATATTGCTGTGTAAATTGTCACCTTTTGGACACTGCAGATACACACATGATGATGCTGGAAATTCAAGGTTATTGTGGGACCCAGGAGTATACTCTGGCTATCCCTTTAGGTAGTGTACTTCTGCAAGAAGTATTTTACCTTCTGATCCAAAACTCTTATTTGTGGGTTAGCCCTTTGTGTTTAATTTGACTGTTATTGCAAGAATCACATCCATAGGAACCACATGTGTCTTCCTGCTTAATTTTCTGGTACACTTTGCAATAGTCTTGTACATGTTTATTTAGTTTTTGTACGCGTAGTCTTTATTTTACATTTAGCTTAACGTGCTTTGCAGCAAAGGTGATTTCAAAGTTCTGTCAATTACTGGTACAAATACCACTCCCTCCGTTTGAGAAGAAAGCTGCGTATTTGGAGTGGTGAAATGCTGCTGTGGTACCCAGCCTCCTGGTATATTACTTGAAAATGTCCAAATAGTCTCTGGTGGCTCTGGCCAGTTTGAGCTTGAGAACAAGGAACAAATGCTTTTTGTGGAAGCTATCATGCAGAGTCTGTGATCTGCTTTAGGGAAGTTTCCTCACAGTTGCAAAGTAGTTGAGAGTGCCTGTCTCTTAGGGGTGGTGGTATGGGGTGAAATAAAAACTGCAGCAAGGTCAGTGTTGTATCTCCAGCAGTGACAAAAAGCAGCTCCTTGGGAAGGACTGTAAGTACAGCATAATATAAGAAATACCTATAGTGTGTTAGTTTCTCACCATTTGCAGCTTAAGGACTTCTTAAGACACATGTAGTTGCAGTGCATTTTGTGAGCTGCAGTGTAGTTCTCTATGATCTTGTCCAGCCTCCTCTGAAGCCCACAGAAACTTTTAGTACTTATTTTAAGCTTTGCCAGATATGTATTTTGTGAAGCACCGCCTCTTCTTGTTTGCTTTGAATCTGGCGCCTACCAGTTGTGTTTCATCCTTCATAATTCTTGTGATTGAAGAGAAAACGAAAAATCAATCTCTGCTCACTTCTTCTGGCTACTGAAGATTTTATAGACCTCTGTTGTATTTCCCCTCAAGTGCCTCTTTTTCAGACTGAGAAGCCTACTTGGGTTGTACGTTGAGAAGCAGTCGATAGCAGAAGTCAGTAAGTGTTTGTTGTTTAGGTCTCCTGACTGGTGTAGCTAACCTGAAGATAGATTTGAACCTTAGCTCTTTGGTCAATTTAATTTTTTAATTTCTACAGTCTTTGGGTAAGAGCCTAAAAAGTACTGGCAAGGTGCTGGCAACAAAAAGGGACATTATAAATCCCTCTCATCAGATAAAAGTATGGTAACATTTCTGTGTACACTTGCAAATCTAGTTCTTGGTTTTAGGTCTAGGAGTATGTATTTACGTGCAGCAAAATGTCCTGCAATATTGGTTCTCGTACGTGTTCTCACTCCTCTCTCCTGCTGCAATTGCTGTTATGCAGGTTTTTTTTTTTCCTTTCTTAGCTGTGTTATCCCAGAGGCACTACCACCGTTGCTGATGGGCTCAGCCTTGGCCAGTCAGTGGGTCCATCTTGGAGCCAGCTGGCACTGGCTCTGTCAGACATAGGGGAAGCCTCCAGCAGGTTCTCACAGAAGCCACCCCTGTAGGCCCCTGCTAACAAAACCTTGCCATGAAAACCCAATACACTGGTCCGCATAAAAACTGTTGCTAGCTGACAAGTTTTAGGTAAAAGTAGTTAAAATTGACAGAATTTAATTATTTAGTTAGAGGTCCATTTTCTGGGTGTTCTGTTAAGTTGCATTCATACATGTTTCTCTTACAGGGTTCAGAGAGTCTGGACTGTGACCAAGTGAAAAAGCCTGCTAGAGTAGTTTTGATGGAGTGGACTGAACTGCCCAAAGGAGAGGATCCAGACTCCTATATTGTAACATACCAGCGAGCAGACGCTCTCAGTCAAAAAGTAAATTTTGTCAATCTAAGTGATAAGTAGTTCCAAATGTATTTAAGCTGTTCGTACCAGTGGTTAATGGCATTGTGTGTTTGTTTGAAAAAATAATAATGTAAAATAGCAAATAAAGAGAAAGTTTGGGAAAATTGTATTGAATTCTGTAATTTGTGTCATTTTTGTGCACTCTTACACAGTTCTGCTGAAGCCAGTGGGACTTAAAAGACCCTTGGATAGCCGATTGAATAAGAATAGATAGGCATATGTTCAAAGTTAATAATATGTAAGTTCTTCAAGGTAGTCTGGTTTGAAGAAGGAGTCTAACTTCTCCAGGAGAGGCACAGACCCTGCCCTCCAAGTCTCTCTGGGAGGGCATTGTTCTCATTTTGAGCACAGGATGTTCTGGAACTTAAAATATGGGGATTTGAACATGAAGGTGTTTGTTAGTAATTTGATTTCTAAAACTTTTTGTTTGAAATGCATTGAGTATTTTGCAGTTTAACTGAAGCCTGAAGTTTGACATGCTGTAATATGAGCTACCCTTTTAAAAACTTCATAGATCATTTATGAATTGTGTTTTTATTACTTTCACTATATCCAGAAATTCTTTTAACTTGCAGAATGTAAGAAACATTTCTAAAGTTGAACAGAAACCTGTCAATGCTACAGTTCTGCTTGAGGAAAATAAGAAGTATGATATTACAATAGAATCTCTAAAAAATGGCCGCATCATAAGTGTAAAATCATTTAAGACACGTAAGTAGTGTAGCACAAAAATATTCTGGTATCATTATAGTTAGTCTAATACTGAAGATTAAAGAAGTAGTGGTTGAAATCCTGAGCTTACTCGTGTATTTAGAAACTTTGCCTCAATATATGTCTTCTGAAGAGCAGAAGGAATAATTTTATATAACTCGTTTGGCTACTGTAACATTTCTGCAATATGGGACTCGTAAAAGTTTGGGAGAGTTTTAAAAGTTACAGGCTTTGCTATACTACAGTAATTCTAGGACGAGAGATTTGTAAAAGAGGACCATTGAGAAAGTTACCTGCAGCCTGGCAATTTCATATAAACATAGGGTTGTGATTGTTTGTCTTATGTAAATTAAATGTATTAGTTAAATATTTTTGCTTCCGTATTATGACAGTCCTGCTTTAAAAAAGGGTGAATGAGTCGCTTTCAGGTCATGGTATTGTGACTAAATGGGGCAGACTTTTAGTATAAGAATTTGTGAGTCTAGCCACTGAATTTACAAAAACATTGTTTGTAGCTGTAAATCTGTACAGGACCACAAGTCCCACTAGAATGAAAGGGCTTTCTAATCTTAGTTTTGTTAATTGCTTTAAAATCGTTAATAGCAGTACCTCTGTACATCTTACAAGCTCATACTAGCTTTGGAATAGTCTAGGATCTGAGTACAAGCAAGATCATTGGGGAAAAACACATAGTAAGTTGAAAACATTGCAGCAGCCATGAAAGGTAGTGTGTTCAGCAAGCTGCAGGAAATAATTCATGGTTACGCTACTGATGTGTTACTGTACTTGACATCTGTTATTTAACTGACACTCTAGCAAAGTCTGGACTTTTAAACACTCCTTAAACTGCGCACTTAACTTTTATTAATGGTTGCTCCAGACATAATTTTGCATAGCATGATTATGAGAAAGAGCATTACTTTCTTAATTGCTTAGTAAGACATTTTCTGTTTTCACACTAACTTTCTCTCCCTACTGTGTGTATCCCTCATCACTTTTTAAGAGGGGAAAAAAAAAAATCAAGGCACTGAAACTGTGAGCTTATTATTCTGTTGCGGTAAAGACTATTTATTTTTTCTTGGACTGCTAGGTGGAATTTCAGAAAATGACATCAAAACATTTGTGACAGCTACTACAGTGTCTTCGAATTGGAGTACAATGACAAAAGAATTTTCAGTTTCAGTTTCGCTGAATGATACTTCTCAGGTTATAAAAAACCCCAGTGGATTCTTTGTGTGGAGTAATTTGACACCTGGAACCTTATATACATTGAAGTTTGTATTTGAGCAATTACATCTGGAATTCATAAATGTGTCTCAATCACTGGATGTTCAAGCTGAAACAGGTATATACTAGAGTTTGTTGTAGTTGCAGTTAATGCAAGGAAGCACGGCATATTTTCTAGAAGAATTAAGAGTAAATTGTAAAAAGCCTGTATTTAATTTTACAATTTTTAGTAGATGTGGATTGTTTCAGTTCTAGAAAGCTGAAAGAAATTGAGTGTTAATTACATAGATTATTTCTAATTAATATTTCGTAGTATTTTTAGGAGCAAGTACTCAAAGTTGTATGTGCAAATATTTTAAGCTAACTACATTTTTTTCAGTCTAAAATAGAGTCAAATGAAAGTTGAGGTTTGGCATTGTAATTATTTGAGTGTATGGATTGAATTTGTCACACAGTTTCAATGAAAAGGCAGGGAAAATCCTGAATTTGGTAAGGATTTGGAACACTTTTTGCCAGCTTTCAGAGTAATGGGTTTGTACTGCTGAGTGGCTAACCTAACTACACTGTTTTGTTAGAAGTGCTTTGAAGGAGACAGGATTCTGAGGATGTTATGGATTGATTGTGTAACTTCATTGCTTTCAAAGTGCTACCCTGATAATGCAACATGAAATCTTTAAAATTAGGAATGCGAACGAAAGGATGACAGGCTCAAATTCAACAAAATAATTATTTTTCCTGAACTCAGGAAACTATTAAAAAGAAACAATCTGTTAACTTCAATTTTAAAATTTAAAAAATGAACCATCAGAAACTAAGCTCAAATCATGATTTTTTTTCTAGAGTAGGATAAAAATTAATGGATCTCTTTTTTTTTTGCTTCAGTGGGGTGCAGTTGGTACTATTTTAATTCAATCAATGAGATTTTGTAAGACACTCAGGATTTTGAAGGGAGGTCTATTCATAATTACTGAATTTTGGGGGGTTTGCAATCGTGAATCAGTTAAACGCTATCATCATCAAAATGTCTGTGTAATCATAAAAAATCTCGAACTGTACCACTGCCATAAATAGTACAGAATATCTTCACAATCCTGTCCTTGTCCACCTGTAGGCTCCTGTTCCCAAGGGTGGGCAGCATTCCAGAGCAGCTGCTATCGAATGGGCAAGGAGAGCAAGCCGTGGAAGGTGGCACAACAAATCTGTGAAGCGTCTTCACGAGGGGCACATCTTCTTGACATAGGGAGTGAAGAAGAACGTGGTTTTGTTTTGTCTTATCTCCAGACAGTTAGACAAATAATCATGTTATGGACGGGTCTTAACGACCTAAAGGTCAGTCTGTTTTATCTTCTTTGGTATTACTTATATGAAAGCAGGAGAATTTTAAAATACAGAGCCCAATTCTTTGGAATAAATAATGCTACGCAGTAAATCAGTTATTTGTTTGTGTAGTTGTTGGTAGTTATAAGAGGAGTCCTTATTTCCTTCTATAGAAATACTGAAAATATTTAGCAGGCTGTGACTGGAGAAAAAAAGACATAATTTAGACATAACCTGTTTGATTTTTCTTTTTTTGTGAGTACTTCACAGGGATATTGTTTTGCCTGTAGGTGGTGCTGCATAACCAGATTTTGAATCTATATGTGTGTTACTATGGTTATGAAAGTCTGGGGTTGGCTTCCTCAGTTTGGATACGGGTCTGAAATGCAGAGTGTTGAGCTTAGCAAGGTCTGTCCAGTGTGGATGGATGCTGGATAGGCCACTGGAAGAGGGGATCAGAGCAAGGTATTTCTTGTAAAAAGTTCCCTGTTCCTCATATTTGGGAATGATGGTTCTTAATGCCAGCACTGCTGTTATCAAATGACTCGCTGCAGTGTGGTATGTGATTTGGGAACAGCTACAGAGATAAGAAAAAGTGTTGGGAAAGCTCTCAGAAAGATGGAGGCACTCTGCTAGAAATGTGGGATCCAGTCTTCCTGTGGTTAGGCTAAGTGAAAACTTTCTTTGTCGGGAGGAAGCCACTGGTTTTCGGTTTGGAAAATGTACAGTCTGAAATGTAATTTTAATAATAGTGTTTTGGTCAAATAAATTTTAAAAGAAATGCTGTGAAAAACAGTAAAACCAAAGTAAACCTTATTTGTAAGGGCAGGAGGTCAGTGATAAACGTCATAGACAGATAATTTCTTTTTTTTGCAGACTCTGTTAAATAATTTAATGGGGCTACATGAACAAGTCAGAGTGGGATAACATGCAAACTGAGCAAACACAAACCTGTCTAGGTTTCTGATTAGAGAAGCGCTTGAACCTTCCTGGTTAGTAAAGACCCAGTAATACATGCATTTTATGTGTAATATTGTTTTATACATGAGACTTTAGAATTCTGTAATTTTTACACCATAGTGATGATAATTACTCGTAACCAACTTGATATTTTAGACATGAAGTAGTGTTTGTAAGAGACTGCCAGAAACAGATGTCCCATGAAAGCATCATTTTTTTATAGATTGGAAAGAGTGCTCGAAAGGTTTGTTTTTTTGTTTTTAAACTCTGATTATGCAAAAAAGTGTTAATTGCCACTTTGGCATTTGACTGTTAGTCAACTGTTTAATCATGCATGCGTTTTTGTGTTTGTGGGAGTCTAGGCAGTTAGATGAACTAGAGGAGTACCTTGTTTTAAGAGTAGCAAGGGATAATAATGAAATGCTTGTTTTTCAAGCACTTCCTTCCTAAATAGTTGTATTTAATTAGCGTGTTCAAGTACTGTATGAACATGTTACAGTCCTAAGTGTCGTTGGTGTCATTTGCTGTGGTCTTAGGAGAACTTCAAATTGTATTTACACCAAATTGTACTTACCCTAGCAATTCAAAGATCATGGGACTTACGCTAGGAATTGCAGCACTTGTTAAACATCTGAGATAAAAAATACAGATTTAATTATTTTTGCTTTCTTTTATGTATTTGAACCATTAGCGAGTTATTTCTGTTTTGAAGTTTTTTTTCCTCCCAGTACCCATGGGATTTGAAATATTCTATGAAATTAAATGAAAGTTGAGACTACAACCTACTCAGAAGATTTCAGCATCTAGGAAAACTGCCAAGCACTGTGACACTGATAAAAATTAGCGACACTGTGAGCAGAATTAGTTCTGTAGCATTTGTATTCTTACAGTTTCTCCTTCTTTAACCTTGTTTTGATCTTTATCTGCATTCAAACCCTTCCTGAAGAGGGTGAGCGTTCTTGTGAAAGACCTCAGGGACCCTGGAGATGTAGGTCAGTGCGCTGGGTAAGAATGAATGGAGCGCTTTGGTGATACCCTCACGACTGTCCTGACACGCTCTGCAGCTCTTCAGAGTTAGGAAGTAGAAAAGGTAGCCAAAGACTGTTCACTGAGCCTTCTCTTACAAGCCCTGCTACACAGAGGTTTGTATCATAGTGGTATCTTGTGGCTTGCTGTGATTCTAGTTAACTGTTGACCAGGAAGACACATTGATCTACATAGTATTTTTGAAATGGCAGGCTAGACACACAAGTCTTCCTGAAAGTCAAGTTGAATTATTTCATACCATTGAAAATCTTCTTTGCCCTCTTGGGAAAATGAAACACATCTCGGTATTTTATTTAATTTTTTTGTCAATTCAATGGATGAACTGGAAAAAAATAGGCTTAGTCTCAACAAACATGTCTCAGAGAAATGGAAAAAAGTCTTTTTTTCTTCTCCCCCTCCCCACTTTTGACTATATTTAAAAAAACTAGTAAAGCAATGGAGGTCTGATGGTAGTTCCTCAACTTTTCTCCGTTACAGTACTTAAATCATTTACGTGGACTGTAGGACCACAGACTTGCTATGCCTGAACACTTATGCCAGTGCATCTCCTAAGAGTGCTCCAATGTCATCCATAAATGTGTTGGGTTTTTTTTATCAGTTTCCTGTAGATGTTAGTATACATTAGTGCAGTGCAGACCTGTCTCCCACTAGAGGGGTCTGTATTGCAGCACTGTGAGCATATCCTACAAGCGCCTTTCCTTCAAAATATCACATTGTCCCAATCTAATATTTGTAGGGCTCTGCTGGAGAAACTGAAAGTACAGGTTACAAACCTGGAGTCAGGTGTGAGTGAGTGTCTTAACTGCTGAGCTACCAGCAAATAGGAGAAAGGGGAAAAGACAGCAGTTCCTCATCTGATTATGAATCTAGCCGTGGTTTTTTTACAGCTAAGCTATTTTTGCTGTCAGACCAAATTCATGAATACTTTTGACTGAATTAATTTTTTTTTTAAAGTGAATAACATTTTTGGAAAATTATCCATCCGTGATTATTAGATTATTTGATTAATAGTAATTTTTAAAGGGTTTTTTGTAATGATCAAACACTCTACATTAGCCATAGGTGGCTTGCGTTACGTTCTATTATATTATGTAATTAGCTTGTAATCTTTTGTAATGGAAAGGATAGGATTTTACACCGAAATATTTACTTTATTCAAAATGTTCCTATAGAACTGATTTGTATAAATGGAGTATGTAAATTTTGTATGTTCAGGAGATATGCTTGCAGTGAAGAAAGCCTTAATAATTAATCCATATAATGTAAAAATACATGGGATTTTTATTTCATTTTTTTCAATATAGGGAGAAGGTCAGCTCTTGTGGACAGATGGATCTCCTTATCTTCTGAAGGCTGGTATCTCAACTTTGTCAATGATACCAGAAAATGAAACTGACTGCTATGCCCTTCAGAAAGATCCCACTGCTCCAGACTATTTCTTCACAGGATTTTTCTGCTACATACAGCTACCGTATATTTGTGAATATGAATGTAACTATATTTTTTCCTATCTTTTGCATTTTTTGTTAAAAGCCTTCCCCCGATTATGTGACACAAATATTAAAAGAAAGATTTTCATGATTTTCAATATTTTTTTCATTTTTGATATTCTTTTTCAGTACCTCTGGTACCAGAAAACTTCACGTTTAGTGTGCGTGATGTCAAGACAACTGAAGCTGTATTTATGTGGAGTGATATGAACATGTGGCTTAAGTCAGGCTTTGCACTTATAATGAAATACTATTTTGATCAGTGGAAACCATACATTCTGAATTTGCCTGTGAATACAACTCAAACCAAAATTGTGCAGTTGTCTCCCGGCCTTTGCTATGGATTTTTATTAGCAGCAAGGAACCCAGAAGGGGCACAGACTGTCTTAAGTCCAATTCTGAAGGTAGAAACAAGTAAGTTACAAAAATAAACAGCAGCAATAACCAGATGATCATACACGTTTAAAATTTTTCCTTTAACTGCATTGTTCCTTGTGTTAATATTTTGTCTGAAAATATAAATAAATCTGAACATGAATTCTGAATCCAGGATTTACCAGTTTGTAGAGTGGTTTCCAACGTCTTCATTTTGCTTTTGTGCTAAAATTCTTTATTGGGATGGTTGAGGAGAAAATGAGGAGTTTTTGGTGGCTGCAAGCAGAAAGCCAGCTACAAATTCTGTTTCTGTGAAGTATATTCTAAAAGGTCATTCTTACCATAATTTTACTCACAGAATTCTTATCCAAAGGTAAAGCTGGATGTCAGAGTATCAGTAAGGTACTTTTTGGCCACACTGGTGAAATGCAGAAGCATAGTTTCCAATCTGAAGTAAAAGATTTTGCTGGAATAAGCAGAGGTACCCCTGTATACCTGCAGTTAAGATTAAGAGAAACTTTGTGGTTTAAAAATGCATTGTGTTTTGACCTGCTGCATGATACGCTGTGGCGTAAGAAAGATTAATGAACCAATTAACTTGTGTTCTAGCTGAATGAAGCCAAATAAAACCTGCCAGTTTGTAGAGGAGAAAAATGCTTTTGCATCTAAAGGTGACAAAAGGGAGATGTCTGCAAGGAAAAACTACTTCATGGACAGAATTTTAGCAGCAAATTTTCTTCATATTCCCGCTTCTGTGGTAATAGGAAAATGTTCTGACTTTCAGAAGTTAAAGAAAACATACTGATCTAACATTTTTACCAATTCTGACAAGGCAGTTCAAATATGAGAGAGAGGTCCACTTTCTTAAAGTCAGAACAAAACACAGGTTTTTCTTTAGGGGAAAGAAGCTGTTCCTTTTCTCCAGCAGGTACATTTTGTACAGTTCACTTCATCCCCTGGGCTGCTTTAGTGCACTTGAACGTCCTCTCATCTCCTCTGCCTGCCAGCCTCTCTGCTCCCTAATCTGGTGGTTTGTTTTCTCTGTATAAGACCTTATAGTGCAAGTTACCTCTGTAATGATGGAAAGATATTCCTGCTTTCTCCTATGAGAAGCAAATACGTTTTTTATCTCAGAAATCAGCCTTTTCAGCCGCGACATTGCTATCTATACGATTGTCTAGGCAAGGAAATATAGAATGATTTACTAATTGTTAGACTAGTGAGTGAATTGTTGGAAGAGGTGTAGGAGACATGTGAAGAGCTGTTTTAAAATGATTGGTAAAACCAGCGTGCATTGAACAATTAAACTTTCTGAAATTCAGTAGATTTTGCCGTTTAATTTGTTAGGACCAGGTTTTAATCAGCTTGGGTAGTTCATTTGTCTTAGATGATGTTTCTGATCTGACTGAAGTACAAGAGAAGACCTAAGTGGGGAGGCTGAATTCTATGTAAAGAACTAGGTGATTCAGAAAAACCTCAGTTAGAGAGCAGAAGTATTCCCCTGCTTACCAATATTAAATACACTGTAAAAGTTGTTTTATTTTATTCGTTCTAATGCTGTTTAGCATTTATGTAGGTAAGTGTGTACTGTTAGCTTTTCAGGCTGTATTTAAAAAAAAAGTTATTGGTAAAAGGCATCAGAAGCTATTATTCTATTTCTATTCCTAATCTTACTGAATAGGGCCGTTGCACTCCCAGAAGTTAGAGGCTCCATATGTTTCATCAGCAGAAATACATCTAAAGTGGAAGCCTCCACAGCATTCATCCAGTGCTTCTTTTCATTACTACCTCGTCAACATTTTGGATACTGAAACCAATATCTGGGAACAGTTACCAGTTGAAAAAAACAAGACTTCAGTAGTAATAGGAAATGTAAAACCTTTTCATCAGTATCAGGTATATTTACAGAACGTAGCAGAGAAAGGAACTCTAAGCTGCCATGAGAAGCCTATATTAATCACAACAGGTGATGTATCCATTTTCTGGTTGGTTTATTTCACTAGACAGTGTTTAAATTGAAAATAGAAGGCACAAAAGTATTTTTAAGCAAAGTACAGCCTGCGGTTTTTTGGGATGTATTGGGGGAAAGTCGAGGGAATTCTTTTCTATATTCTCTTCTTACTGATTCTAACCTTCAGAACCTTCCAAAAGAGTGGATGTACCTATCCTCTTATTTTTTTATTTATTTGTTTATCTACTTAGAGCATTAGTGTGTGCTAAAGTGACATCCTATCTCATTAATACTGATTCATGATTTGTATATTTAATTTTGGCAAAGTAGAAACATTACCGTGATGTCTCAAATTATGTAGGTGAAGACAGATTAATTAATTTTTTTAGTCATAGATACTGTGACTCTGTGTAATTTTTGTTACTCTGTATATATCCAATGGAAAGGAATATGCTTGTAAAATAAGTCCCTGTTTGTTATGAGAAAACAGAAAGTAAAATCTGCTTGTAACAGGTAGTTGTCTACAAGCTATTTTAAGAAATAATTAAATTAGTAGTTCTAAAATAATGAAATTTTTAGAAGAAAAAAGAAACCAAAAGTCATCATTGGGAAGAGATTGTAAATTGATAATAAGTTTGATCTATGGTTTTATACTGACATCTTTTTCTTTGATCAAGCTGTCAGTCCACCTACAGCTATTTATATTCACCCAGAGGATGTACAAGAAGAGAGCGTAATCCTTCACTGGAAGCTGCCACAAGAGGGTCAGAAGTCCTACATTCAAGTGAAACCTAATGCAGGCATAGGTGAAACTAAGAAGTTTTTATTAAACAATACAGAAGAATTTAAGGTTGATCTCCTAATTCCTGGAATGGCTTACGAAATAGCAGTGGCAAGTGTGAATAATGGAAATATGAGTGAACTGAAGACCATTCAATGCACTTTAAGTAAGGCATCATTTAATGGTGGAAACTACAGACTGTAATACACACAACATCAGTCTCATGATTGTTACTATCATAGAATGGTTTGGGTTGGAAGGGACGTTCAGAGGTCATCTAGCCCAGCCCCCCTGCAGTGAGCAGCAATATCTTCAACTAGACCAGGCTGCTCGGAGCCCCATCCAACCTGGCCTTGAACGTTTCCGGGGTGGGGCCTCTACCACCTCTCTGGGCAACCTGTGCCAGTGTTTCACCACCCTCATTGTCAAAAATTTCTTCCTGATATCCAGTCTAAGTTTACCCTCTTTTAGTTTAAAACCATTGCCCCTTGTCCTGTCATCTAACAGATTTGATAATCAAGTCAATTTGCTAAATAGCCAAGGATCAAAACTAGAATATGAAATGTACTGATCCAATCCTAAGTGTTAACAACAGAGTAGATGTTCTTAGCTTTCAAAGAGGGTGCAGCCTTGGAAAACACGCTGCTAGTACTGATAACTGTGATGAGGACCATAACTGGGAATCCTGCTCCCGCTGACAGAAGAAATTGAGCAAATCATTGATTTGTATTGAAATAGGAAAATATTGGAATGATTGAAACACATTATTTATTTTTGGAGATGCATTAGTTGTTCTGTGAACTGCGAGAGAGAAATTACCCTGCTGTCGGTGAGAGGGTGATGGGAAAGGACTTTAAGGGTTACAAGTAGTGCAAGCTGAAAGGTAAAACCTCAAAATTGTTTATCGAAGGGTCTTTCCTGTTAGTTTACCAACATTTTGAAATGCTTTTGGCACAGTATAATTTTGTTTTGCATATATGAAAGGAATGGGCGGGATTCACTTAGACATGTGGTGTGTAAAGGCTGCAGCTGTCAGATTATAGATATACGAAATGCTGCGTTGCGATTTTTTTCTAAATGGTTACAGTATTTTGGAAGGTAGTAGGCGTAGTCTTTTTCAGAATTTTTGATATAAGATTAGATATAATTCCTCATTCAAGACAAGTATGACAGAAAATTCTAGATGGGATTTTTCACAGCTCTCAGAGCCAGCTGTAAGGGAAGAAAACTAAACACGCCAGTGCTGCATCCATCAAACCGCTCTCATTCTCCCTGCTCATCTCCTGGTCCACATGTACATTTCTGTATACTTTTTCAGCTATCCTGACTTACGTTCTTGCTGTGGTTGTGGTTGAAAAGATAATTCATTAATACCTTTGGAAGCCTATCTTGCTTTGATTCATAACTAATTTGTCAAATGCTTTAGGATTCCGGTAATAAACACCTAAAAAGATCACGTGGTTTATTGTTTCTGAGCAATGATGTGTTGTGGTAGCTATTCATTTGCACTAGGCAAGCATATTTCTCAGGGCAATTGCTTCAGATTTGTTGTGTGGTTTTCATTGAATTGATTTTCAACTTATTTAACATGCGGCAATTTTTTTTCTTCTTTTAGAGCCTATGCCTGTCCAAATTGTAGTTCCTTATGTGCTTTATAGCAATGCTGTGGTATTATTTGTTCGCATGCCTGATATTGGAGTATTTGATGGCATATATGTTACAAGTGAAGGAGGACCTAATGTGACCTTCATTTTAAAAAGCGATGGTAAAATAACGATTGAAAACCTCACTGCAGGAACAGAATATGATTTCTGCATCTCCACAAAAAGTGGAAAAATGTTGAGTTCCTTTTACCATGTATCTGGTGTAAAGACATGTGAGTATTTTAAGTTTATTCCTATAAAATTGCACCATATTAAATTTTAATTTGTAAACTTTTAACTGTATTTTTATTTCAGTGCAGTAGAAAAGACAGGCTATTTAAAAATCACCTTGATATATCTGTGTCAGCAATTAATAATTATACGAACACTAGCTGGTTTTTAAACAACACTATAATGGTCCTTTATAATTGCTACACTTTCTAAATTGTGTTTTTTATATTAAGTCTATGAAATGTCTAGCAAGTATTTCAGGAATTTAGGCTGTATTAAATTGTTGTCCTTGTTGGAAACAAGACACGTTTTGACCATTTATTTTAGCCAAGAAGATGACTATCAATGGAATTACTTCTGTGTCTTGAAATTGGTACATTTATTTGTTCTGGTGCATCTTTAAGCAAATAATAAAAGCAGTGAGATTCCCGTTTTTCAAGATAATAAATTCAGTAACAAAGAAAGATATTGCAAAAGTGTTATGGGAAGGGGCTCCTTCTAGCAAGGCCTTTAAAAGAGCAATTTTAATAAGAACTTTAAAACTGTTTAAAAATACCTGCTGAAATCCTATGTTTTGACTTCCCTATTTTTTATTATACGTCCAGAAGTTTTTCCTTTCCTGTTTATCATTTTCCTTTGAAATTCTTTTCTACTCTGTTTCTTTCAGAGCAGAAATGTTATAAAATGACAAATTAAGATAGGATAAAAAGAAGCAAGGAAGAAAGAAGAGGAGTATGGGAGCTAGACAGAAAAATTCTTCCCCAAATAGTGAAAACTTTGAAAGCTGATTTTTCTTAAAATACGTTTTCAATAAAAACTTGGGGTTTGATTGATCTTATGAAAGTATTTCCTAAAGTTAGCGTGAAACTGCCTTAGAAGACCTAGTTCTGGTCTGTCTCTTCTGGGGTCTCAGAAACTTGGAAGCAAAAAACATACTGATGCCTCACATGTATACATTTTTTTAGAAAAAGTGTAAATTTTGCTACATTCCAGCCAGAAGCAGCTGTGGTGGGGATGAAAGAGATGCGGAGAAGAGTGGAAGCTTCTCTGTAATGTCTCTGAATTGCATCATACAAGGCTATGCTAATTAAGGATAAAGTGTATTTTTCTTGCCTGGTCTACTTGGTTTTGCTGAGCTGTTTGACGAAATTTAGCTACACTCTGAGCACTGTGGTGACGGTACTGGAGGGATAAACTTCTTTCTGGAAGTCTTTGCCACCTAGGAGTGCCAGCTCTGTCCTCAGGGAGAAATGCACATTCAGCCCTGTGTAATTTTAAGACAAACAAGCAAGCAATTTTCTTTAAATAGTGCTAGTATTATCTCTTTGTTCTTACTCCATTTTTCTGTTTTGGAGCATCTGTGTGTTTGCATGCCTGAGAGATGAGATTTTGCCCTCTGTTTGTTTGAATATGTTACTGATTGTCTTCACCTTTATGTTTCCACAGGAGATACAAGAAGTGTTGAATTGAACAAAGTCTTGGATTAAACAGTAATGTGTTTTGTGTTCCTCTGTAGGCTTGGCAGCTCCACTCAATGTGCGAGAAGGCAACATTACAGACACTTCAATACAGATCGCTTGGGACCGTGCCGATGGAGATTTTCAGCAATATGAAGTTACATGTACAAATTGTGCAAGTGCTTTCAGGGTACGTTTTTTAAAAGATCACTCTTGTATAGGCAATGCAGTTATTTTTCAGTCTTCTATTAAGTAATCGGAGGTTAAATTAAAAGCTGTATCTCCCATTAAAATAGGTGGAGGTACCATTTACAGAAGATAAGCAAATTTTGCAAGCAGTTCTGTGAAAGTTGTATTTGGTTTTCTAGGTTCAGAAGGTCAAGCAAGAAACAGCAACGTTTTCCAACCTTACTCCTGGTAAGCTGTACAACTTTACAATTCGAACAGAAAAGGAAGGTTTCAGAGACAGTATTATTGTGACCAAGGAAATAGAGACTGGTGAGACCACAATGTTGTCGAATTCAGCATTTGTTTTACTCCATCTATCTGTCCTGCTTTCTTCTTGAACTTTATTTTTGTCTCAGATAGAAGTAATTCAATCATCTTCATAATTTCTCCTTATTCTCTTTCATTGTGATTTTCTGTATTTTTTGGCTACTTGGTGTCCTTCAAGAACTTCAATATGCTTTCAGTGTACAATGGACTACCAGTGTTAACTTCATAATGACTCAAGCAGGTGTACAGTCCAGTAACTGATACTTGCACACTGTGTGGCTACCAACATTACGGAAAACTAAATCTTTTTTCTTAGACTTCTCTCTAATGTTTGATTTCTCGCTTCAGTGCTGAGTTTGAACACACTTAGGTGTTCAGCACTAAATTAGTTTTATGATGTTCTCTCATTGGCCTCCCCTTACATCAGGACTAAATTTGGGCTTTTCTACATTTAGCTTTACTTTGGGTTAGGACGTTTGATTCTCAGCAACGTGGTTCCGTTCTATTCTAGTTCTTCTCCTAGCTGCTAGTGGCTTCCATCCATTATACATTTAAAAAATACTCTTTCATTGTTACTTCTTTCCTTGTTAAATGAAGATCCCTTGAAGTCAGACTTTTCTGCTTCTTTTTCTCACTCCAGCAAGTGTGTTCATTCTGAAGGGTTCTTTCATTTTTGGAATGATGTTTCTCCTCTCTGTTCATATGAGTCTTTCACTCATAACAGTTATGTTGCTTCTTTCTGATTAGCGCTGTGAGTAAGTCTATTCGTATATCACCGGGAAGTAAGTACTCTGGCCAGTAACATTCACATACTGTCTTGAGATAATAATTTCAGAGTTGTATCAGTTCACTATTGCTTCTTTTTCAAAAAGCATGATATTCTTATTCCAGTGAAACTACATTAAAAGAGAGTTTGGAGTCTGAGCTGCCCTCTCTCCAGTAGTGTACAGTGCCATAGATACTGAGATATCCTGCTCCAGTGGAAATTTGTGCCTTCCTGGTGGGATGAGAAAATGGTGGGGATTCACGGTGTGGAGAGAAAACAGTTTTAGTCATTAGCTCTAGCTAAAACCTGGACCAGACTACCAGTGTCACTATTCTTGGCTAGCAGAGTAACTCCGCAGTGGTTCTGATGCTGTCGTCACTCTAGAGATACATCCACTATTGCATTGCTTTTTGGTTGAAAATTTATACCTAATAATAAACTATGTAGTATCGTATAGTTTAGAGGTAGAACAGGGAAAGATCTTGCTAGTATAGGAAAAGTATGCCTCAAAAGCATCTTTGGATTCTTTCAAGGAGTCGTCAAACATGTGGTAAAGGACATACAATTTATATATGCTGTGTGGATTTCCAAAAACATGTCAGTGATACTCTCTTACCATGGCTCTTAAAAAAGCAGCCAGTCTTTTAAATTGACCTAACAACTGGGAACAGAAGATAAAGGTAGTTTTCACAGTGGAGGGAGATTGTCGGATGCCTTTGGGACCTGTTCTGTCCAACACATTCATAAATGATCTAGAAAAGTGAGCACGCACAGAGATGACGAGTTTGCTGATGTGAAGTTACTCAGAATAGCAAGGATGAGAACTAGCAAAGAGTGACTGTGGAAAAGACCATGTATGTCTCAGTGGCTGGATGTTAAAATGTCAGATGCAATTCAGTGTAGATAAGCGTGGTGTGATACATGTGGCAAAAAGAGCTACAATTTCACACGAGTAGCTCCACAGCAGAGTAAAAATGCTTTTTGACGCATTTGGCTGCTATTGAATACAAGATACTGTGCTAGTGGGGACTTTGGTCTCAGCCCAGTATGTTGTCTCTTATACAGACATTTCTTTTCTTGAGGAACTGTCCATTTTTGAGGAACTCCGCATCANTGATATCAGAACTGCACTAAGTAGCATTACAGAGCAGCAAGCAGTTTGGCTCTGGATCTCGTGGGTAACACAAGTCCCTATACGCATTACCTCAGTGGTATTAGTCTGTGTGTTCTTGAGATAAGCAAGGAAATGACATAATTTTTGTGGAGTTTTCATTGCATTCTGAGGACANGAGTCGTGTCATAAGTAATGTATTTAAAATGTATTTTAAAAGTAATGCACTTTATTTTATTGTCACACAGTACCAAGTGCAGTTAAATACCTGAACTATAGCAGAGACTCTGAATCAATAACAGTTACCTGGCCACCAGCCCAAAATATGTTTGATGGATATGTTATTTCAATAAACAGTAAGGTCTTCAACGAGAAGAAAATGTTACCTTCTGGTGTAAGGTATGAGGATTACGTTTAAAAAATAACTGGCATGAACTCAAAACAGATGTTTCATTGTATGTTTAAAACAAGTAGCCTGCAGTGTTACTTATATGTGATATGCATTTGATGTTTTAGTTGACATACATTACCACACCCATGTGAAAAAAGATTATTTTAAGAATTGCATTTTTTTACAAATTACAAATCTCATATGATGTGCTTGTGCAAGGAAGAGCAAGCAAATACTGCACTGGAGTGAGCACCAGTAGAACCTGTGTTTCTTTCTGGATGTTTTGTCTCTTAAGACTTTCTAGTACTTGAACTTGCTGTGAACCATCCTATTTAAGTTTTTTATCATACTAAAATAGTTATGTCTGGCAGCATATGCGCATGTACACACACATCATGTGTAAGTAATATCCATAATGCTATAAAGATTTAATATATGAAGATACATGCGTTGTTAAAATCCTAAAGAACACAATCTCTTTTTTTAAATCTTTGTAGAATGTACAAATTTGAGAGTCTTATGCCAGGCACTGATTTCTTAATCAGTATTGTGACAACCAATGGATTAAAAAGAAGTTACTCCACCATCCTCAAGATCAGTACCTGTAAGCTTACGGTTTATTAATAACTTCTCATGATTTCAGATAATTAGGGTTGTTACATTTTAAGGTATTGTCTAAGAAAAGCTATTCCTTATTAAATCAATGCATTTTAACAGTGGCTGGATTAATGCATGCATGTCTTTCTTTTCAATCTAAATGTCATTAAATATTACTAAGTAAATAAAAGCCTGCAAACACAAACAAGTTTCCTGTGTAGTTCATAGGATTTTGGCAGTAGCTGACTCGGCAGTAATATTAGGATGATACAACTTTTCCATAAAAATTTATGAACATTGATTTTATTTCTGATTCTATTGCTAATATATAGGTGAATTTAATTTATTTTATATTCTTCTTAAGTACAAAATGAAATCTGTTTCTGCACTGAAATATGAAATAATTAATTACAGCAGTGTCTTCTGTAGATGTTAATTTCATTCAAATTAATATAGATTATTTTTATATGAAGTTTTGCATCCACTCCTGTCTTTACCTCAGATCCTGATCCACCATCAGATTTACAGGTGTTTGGGCAAGAAGAAAATACAGTCTATTTTGCTTGGAAACTACCAAGGGGAGGATTTGATATGTTTCAGGTGAGATAAGAATGGGAATAAACCAATGCAATCCTTTACATCTTTTTTTTTTTTTTTTTTTTTTTTTT
>Ga0065711_1007381_pt1 | contig 20333 bp, 9 predicted proteins | sample Hoacrofraction12_FD_59098 | JGI IMG/M metagenome (GOLD analysis project Ga0065711, IMG submission 59098) | Hoatzin crop microbial communities from Cojedes, Venezuela - Epithelial fraction 12 v2 (version 2) | ecosystem: Host-associated > Birds > Digestive system > Esophagus > Crop | place... | reverse complement strand
CGAAGTCATGGATTAAATGAACTCAACGGACACTTTAGAGTGATGATCCATAGACTAAGGGAATGATATCTGGAGACAGGAGAAGTGGTGGTGATCGACTGGACAATGGGGGAGCTGGGCATGACATAGATGGTATGGAATAAGGGGTGGATAATGTCCTGAGTTCGGCCAGGACAGGGTTAATTTTCACCAGACTCCAGGAAGGGGCACAGCCGGGCGGGCTGACTCAACCCCAACCTGGCCAGAGACGGGTATTCCATACCATGTGCCTTCATGCTGGGTGGGGGGAGGAGGCACGGCGGGAACTCACTCGTGGCTCGGGAGGGCACAGCGGCGGTTCGGTCCAAGAGAGTGGTTCTGTTCTGCTGGTTTGTTTTGTATATTCCCCTTTTTCTGTATCGTTGTTGTTCCTGTTCCCTTTGTTTGCTGTTCTGTTAAACTGCCCTTATCCCGACCCACCAGTTTCTGCCTGTTTCTTTCCATTCTCCTCCTCACCCTGGCGGGGGGAGGGACGGCCGCGTGGCGCTTTTGTTACTGGCTGCAGCCAAAACCAGAACATTAGCTTTGATTATAAGAGACAAGTTCACAAAGAAGGCAACTGAAATCCCAAACAATTATCAATTCAGGTACTATCAGGTTTCCTGTGTCTAGCCATCACAAAGTCCTGTGGGCTGCAAAAGACTCTACTCTGCAGGCATTGGGGTATGCCTTTTGACTGGAGCTACCGGCGGGCAGAGTCTTACGGTATTTGGAAATGCTGCATCAAGCAACGAACTGCTATACAGGATGTTTAACTGAGTTCAACCTCTTCCAAATGAACAAAAAATTCCTTTAAACTATTATTCCACTAAGAGTTAAATCAGGAATGATTTTGATTACAAAACTGAGATAGAAATCATAAATGCTTGCCTCCAAATTGGCTATTCTGACCATGTAAATAGTCATTCTGGGTATAAAAACCCTCCCAGTGCCATTCTGAGACAGATTATGGAATTATTCTGCTGCAGATTAAGGAAATAAACAGCCTGATTTCTGGATATTTTTAGGCTTATAAATAGCAGATGATGAATATTCATCCCTGATCCATGAAAAGCCATCTTTAAACTTGAGGAAGCCAAAACTATATCCCTAATTTATTTTGATTTTAGGGAAAATAGGGTTTAATTTTTATATGAGCTCTGTTGGTAATGAAAAGTGTTTATTTCCATCAAAAAATTGACAACCTTATTATGTGTGGCTTGAAACTGTCATTAAACACACTTTTTATTTTGTGACTATACAGCAAATTAATGTCCTTGTCTTGGAAAATCTGTCTATTTTAGAGAAAAAAATCATAGAAGATTAAGAAAAAAAGACCTATTCACCACTTTGATGAGGAATTTACTGAGGAATTTGCAGCAAGACTGTATAGCATAAAGTCTTCATGGTAGAACAGTCTGCAAACTCTTTGTTCACGACTGCTAAAATTACAATCCTGATTAATGATGTTGTATCATAAGGAATTATTTTAGTTCAGAAATCTATGCATAGGAATGACCTATGCTATCATATACAATTAGCCCAGAAAATTGGAAAAAAAGACAGAAACTGCTGTTAGCATAGTATTTAAACACAAGACTGGGAGACAGATAGCCTTTTATTTCTTAAATAAATTTATTCACTGTTTTGATACTGATGAGATTTCTGCATTTGCCTAAAGCCAGAAAGATTCTTGTTCATAATTTTCATAAGACGTTCTCTTTGGACACATACAGTTTAAGTGTTGTTTGTTACATGTAAAATGTTTATGAGGTTTACTTAAGGTGTCTAAGGGGCTCCAATACCCTCATCAGATAAGAAAATAGTGACAAGGTGGTTGCTCATTTTTGTGTCCATATATTAGGGTCACTCAGAAAAAATATCTCAGTTTGCTAGTTAGACATAATCAGCAATCACAGTTAGGTAGGAAAATAATCACAACAAACCTTAAATTTATACTAGGTAAGCAGTGTAATTTTTCTAGTTTCAGTCAAGAAATAGGTTCAGAGATCAGTTTGTCACATCATTCCATGGGACAGAAGGACACATTTCCTCCTTCAAGGTTATCATAAGCCATATGCTTTGTGCTACAGGTTTGCCAAAAAGTCACTTAATACCATATGTCCTAAGCCATTTGTTTTTCAAATAGTACCTCAGCTGTTGTGGACACTGATGAAAACAGTCAGAAAAAGCTAATGTCTGTGCTTTACTACTGTCAGAGACTCCATTTTTCTCTGTAAAGCTAGTATCATGAGAGACACGTACTTTTTAAATCTTTATATTGAAGACAATTTTAAGTGACGTGCATAGTTCCACTTCCTATAGCACTCACAGCAGAGGGGATAGGTTTGTCTGCACAGGCAGGGGCATACTAACCCTAACAGGTCTCTTCATCCTTCTATGAAAAAAATCTTAGAACTTAAGAAGGTTGAGAAACCTGTCCAAACAGTGTTTCAGCTCTGGAGCCCCCAGCACAAGAAGCACGTGGACCTGTTGGAGCGTGTCCAGAGGGCCACAAAGATGATCAGAGAGCTGGAGCACCTCTCCTCAGAGGAAAGGCTCAGTGAGTCGGAGCTTTTCAGCCTGGAGAAGAGAAGGCTGCGGGGGAGACCTTGTAGCAGCATTTCAGTACCTGGATGGGGCCTGTAGGAAAGATGGGGAAAATCTTTTCAGCAGGGCACAGGACAAGAAGCAATGGCTTTAAACTAAGGGAGGGTAGATTTAGAATAGATATAAGGAAGAAATATTTTGCCATGAGGGGTGAAACACTGGAACAGATTACCGAGAGAGGTAGTGGAGGCTCATCTCTGGAAACATTCAAGGCCAAGTTGGACGGGTCTCTGAGCAACCTGGTCTAGATGAAGATGTCCCTGATCACTGCAGGGGAGTTGGGCTAGATGATCTCTAAGGGTCCCTTCCAACCCAAAGCATTTTATGATTCTGTGATTATATTAAGAGCAGTGTTTAATCACAAAATATTTACCAGTGTAGTGAATAGCTGGGAGGAGCAGAAGGGGGGGAAATCATCCCTCATCTGTAATCCTTCCTTTCTTTCCCTCAGCTACTAGACAGCTGCCTTGTCAAGCAGTTTCTTGAAAATTCATAAATGCCAATCTTTCTGAAAAAAGTTTTGTCATGTGCCACTGCATAAGATTCACGATCCTCTAAGCAAGACCTTAACTTAGGGCAGAAGTACTGCAGCAGGCCACACACCTTGTGAAATTGCTCCTATTGAGCTAACCACTTTCTTTCTCAAGAACCTAAATTAGGGATTTCTGGAAACAGGAAGAATGTTTGGGGAAATTTATTACTAGATATTTTTTAAAATCCTAGAACTTTATGTTAAAAGTTATAATACTTGAGTATGTTTTATTACAAGCTCTTTCTTAATTTTTATGTTGCTACTTTTATATTTTCTTACATTTCATAATTTTACCTTCTATCTAACATTTAGCCTAAATATTTTTTAAAATGACATTTAAAGAAATGCTTGTTTTAAAACCTTGGAAAATACATATAACAAAACATAGATACAACTGCTGCAGTTGCTGGTGATCTAATAACGAGAGCACAACAGAAATCTCCACTTATATCTACATTATACTAATTCCTTCTTTGGTTTCGGCAGATCAGCTGTAGTCTCTGAATATGAAAAAAAGTTGAGACAACATTATTTACCTCCTTTGCAGAATGCTGTATGGATTAATTAGTTAACGTTTGTTTAGCTCTTTGAAGATGGAGAGCTCTATTTAGGTACTAAGTACTACTTTCAGGAAGAAAAGTATGTTAAATGCTTACTAAATGGCAGTGCAGTGGCAACACAGCTGTTCGGCTTGGCGTTACAAAATCTTTCTTTTCGTCCCATTAGAGGTCTCACAGCATCCACAGTGCTGTGTCTCAAGAGTGTGAAAGCGGCAAGCATGTGTGGCCATCTCTTGGGGCATCACGGTTCTGGAAAGGCTGAGATTACTTGGCAAAAATATGGCAAGCCAAATACTGACCATATACACTGGTAGGAAAGCAATCAGAGTGTCAGAAGAGATCTATACTGTGACTAAAGTTGTGATATCATTTTAGCTCATTCTCATGTACTTTTGTCCTATGCTTACAGTGCACCCAGCAGTCTGGGCAGGGGTGAAAGTGCAAGATCAGAAAAGGTGCTCTCCTTTCAGTCTAGTACTGCATACAGGCAGCTACTGTAAAAATTTTACTGTTTTCAGGCTGTATCATCCATTTTCAGCTTGAGCAGAGCACCAAGCATTTACTGATTTACACCCCAGAGAAAGTACTGTGATGAGAGTTGGACATTCTGCTAATATTTGCTTCGATAATGAATGAGTGAGCAGCACATGATGTTTCAGGCCCACCACTGCATTTTTCAGTGTCACACAGTGGCTTTATTTATAAATTACAGACAAAATTCAGTTCTATATCAAAGCATCTGAATTTAGATGCCCTTATGTGTGGAAAGCCCCACTAGTATAGTCAGCGGAAGTTTGGTCAATATGGCCAGCAGAGCCTGCGGAAGAATTTGCTTAACTAGGTCTTCGATGTTTGTTTAATTGGTCTTTTGAATTCCCTAACTGCATTGACTAGATTTTCACTGATTATAACAGGAGCTGAAACAGCTAGTGTGCTTGTAGACATTTGCAAATACACGTGTAAATCCCAAACAACCTCTTTTTTAAGGGCACAAGTCACTTCTGCAGATTGAGGTGTTTTGAGGTGTCCAAGAGACGGTCTTGGAGATCCCACTAGACTTCAGATGCTGCTGCAGAAGTGTTAGATGCCAGCATGAAGACAACTTCAAAATAAGCTTAAAAGTTCCAAAAACTCAAACAATGAAACTGTAAGCGGCAAGGAGTTTTGAGATAACATTTTGTAAAGGTCCCATAGTTGATTTCATTATAAATAGAACCAGCAAAAGACTAAAAGATAACTACAAAGAGATTGCATCCAGTATAACTTTGAATCCTCTCTGAACAAGTCCTAATATGGGAATATATAATGTTTTGTGGGTATTTAAATGGGGACAATAGTTCTTGTAATGTTATTTCTCTTTGTTTTCTAATGGGAGTGGCCTTCAAGGCACAATTATAAGCAGTTAACAAATACAGTTGCTTACCTCCTAGGAAGTCTGTTGCTGACAATGTGGAATGAAATACACTACCCTGACTTTGTTTTATGTAATAATCATAGAAGGCAACAAAGCTGAGATGTTTAGGTCTTGAAACTGCTGAAGAGACATGAAAAACAAAAAGAAAAATTCAAAAAATTCAAAAATCTGTATTTTCAATGGTACATGCCTAGATGTATGAAATCATCACAAATTTTGTATGAAATCAGAGCTGTCAAATTTCAGGAAATGCATCTCTGCTTTATAACATGTCTTATTCTATATGCATAAATTAAAAGACCTGTACAAGGAAAAGTCAACAGAAAATTCATCAACTTTTAAAACAGAGAGGTCTGCAGTCTGCATTAAAATCGCTTCGTGAATCTTGCTGGAAATCCCTGTTAAGTTACTACAGTTGTTCAAGGATCAAAATCATTTTTTAACTAGAAATAACAGAGTATGTTCATCCCTGTACTGCATCGTACAGACTGCTTCAGGTATCCATGTAGCAGCAAATTCGTCAGTGTCACAATAACTTTCCAAACACAAGCAGATGATTGTTTATGCTTTTAAATTGCTGGCATGTTTTTGACCAGTATGACTGTCTCAGGCTACTGACTGACAGACTCAAAATTGGTGGTCAGTTCAATCATTTGTAGACTGTCAGCTTTCTAAGTTTTTGGGGTTTTGTTTTTGTTTGTTGGTTATTTTTTTCTGTAATTGTGTAAAATGAAAAATATACAAGAAATAGAAATCAGTGGTCTGACATTTAATTTTCAATGAAATTTTAATTCCCTTTATTTTTGAACTTTTTTGCTACTCACAGCAAGGAAGTCTTAAAAGAATATTCAGTTAAGCATCTAACTAAACATATAGTTAAAAATACAAGACTTCAAGACAAGCACAGTTACAGTTTTAAAAGACAAACAAAGGGTCAAGAAGAAAAAAAAAGATTCTGAGGCTACAGTCAGAACTGGCAAGTTAAAGCATTTTGGAGAAAAAAAAATATATAAAATAAACCTTCTGGCTGAAAAACGTTAATTTAAATATATATATGTATGCCCCAAAGACACAATCTTATACGAATTTGGAAATAGGTCAGACAAGAAATTGTTTATATTTTTTAAAGCTAAAGAAGAAACCCTAAACAGCTTCAGAAATTAGATATGGAACCTTGCTGCTTTATAGCATTAGTAAAGCTACAATGAAGGAATGAAGCTCACATAGAAATGTTTTCCACTGAGCAGAAGCTCTTGTCATTGAAATCATCTTACATAGCATAAACTTTACACAAAAATGTTCAGAATCAGTCCCTAGATCTAAGCCTGAAGGCAGAAAGATATTTTTTTTTTTTTCCTGCTGAAGAAGAAAGGAGTGTATGGGTTGTGGAACGGTGGCATTTGGATGTTGCATACAGCCAAGTAGTGTATTTAAGAACAAGATTGTCCTGGGTTCAGCCAGGACAGGGTTAATTTTCACCAGAATCCAGGAAGGGACACAGCCGGGCGGGCTGACCCCCCCTGGCCAAACAGAGCCGGGTATTCCATACCATGTGCCTTCATGCTGGGTTCCGATGGGGGGGAGCTGGGCGGGGGGAACTCACTCGTGGCAGCGGCGGTGGGCGGGGAGAGCGGCTCTCTGCGTTCTGCTGTTTTGGTTTGTGTATTCTCCTTATCTGTATCGTTGTTGTTACAGTTCCCTTTTGTTTACTGTTCTGTTAAACTGCCCTTATCCCGACCCACCAGTTTCTGCCTGTTTCTTTCCATTCTCCTCCGCATCCCAGCAGGGGGAGGGGTGGCCGCGTGGCGCTTTTGTTGCCGGCCGCTGCCAAACTATAACAAAGGTACACAAACTATCTATAATAGCAGGGTGAAATTCTTGAAAAGTAGTGATTCAGACATACATTAAGAAATGTTGTAGACAACTGATTAGCCTACAGTGGAAATATCCAGCACAATCAGAAAGGTGATCTTGAACACATACTCAGATTCCTTAGCTCACCAAAAACTGTAAGGAGATTCATTTTAGTGCCACTTCTTTGGAGCTGATAACAGAGTTTAAAGTTTAGAGTGTCAAACACTGATAATTCATGTGCTGGAAAACAAGGCTTATCATTTGTTGTTAAAGAGTTTCATCTATTCAGTTTAGAAAGGAAAGGTTGTGAGGACAGAGATCTTTGACAGAAGGAAAGACATCTGATGTGGAAAGAATGAAGAGAGAAGTAAACAGATGTTTTAGTTAAAGAACAGCATCATGACATCCCATCAATAAGTCAAGTTTCATTCCATTTGACCTATCAGATCTGGCTGTTCTTAAGTTGCATCCAGAAGCTTGTGACCAGAAGGAAAAAAGATAGCTTCAGGATTGCTTCATCCAAAGCCCTAGTTTATAAAAATTTAAGAAACAAAAGCAACTTGCTTTGCAGAGTTGAATTTCTCCTTGCATTTTTTACTGGTTCAGGCAGGTCTTGCTTATCCTTAAGCTCCAACAGTCTGAGAACATGAAATTCCAGATTTCTCTCATTCTTGCAGACTTCAGTGGTTTTGGGATGTTTTTGTAAGAGTTAGCATTTTATGTTTGAATTTATCATTGAGGTCTTTCCGATGTCATTGCACTGACAGCAGGAATTGAGCAGAAGTCAAACCATAACTGAATTTTATTGCTGACTGCTTCAAAAAATACTTAATGAGATACTGCTTTCTGGACCAAACTTGATTCTTGCAGGTTACAAGGCTTTGGTAATCACCAACACAATGATGACATAATAAACAAATAAACATGGGCAGAGCATAGTGAATAAAATCGCTTCCCTACCCACCTCCACCCATGTGCTGCAGCTACCACTGGTGACAACAATGTGTACGAGAAATGGAACTGCACCACTTTGGGGTTTTTGCCAGATCTTTTAAAACTGAAACAACTTTGACATTTCTAAAGGAAATTTCAGACCAGTTGCTCCAGAATGTGTTAATGTTAGTTCTGCTCTTGACAGTCCTATTTGAGCATGGTCAAAGAAGCATGAAAATCCCATTGAAGTATAATACTGGGGCACTATTCCATTTGCAGTATGATATAAAAGCAACATTCTGAGTTCTTTTTCTTAAAATTGAACAGTGGTTTCACAAGAATAAAGAGTTACTATTTTATCTTCTGTTCAAACTTCAGCCTCGTACTTTCTGAGTTTTCTAGTAGTTTACATAAATATAGTTACTTTTCTTCCTTTAACAATCACTTCACAACTCTTAAAATCACAGGCAATCAGTCATTTGTACAGCAAGACTGATTTTCTGAGATAAAATTTGGGTGTTTCCTTTCTAACAATGTGTTCTATTAAATGCTTTCTGTGGGGGGAAAAAAAGGACACTGGAGCTAACCTCTGTGTCCAGCACACTCTAACTCTCATTGCCAGTCTGTGCAAGGATGATTTTCAAAGTGAAAGACTGAAGACCCTGGCTAAACTTTCCTATACCCATCTGTAAATATGACGCTCTTCTCTGTCTCACACAAGAGTGGGTAGCTGTAGAAGCAAGACATAGAAAGGGAATTATTTTCCTGGTAAAGTCTCAGAAGTACTCATTCCTTCTTTTGCTTTCTCTGCACCATCAATTTTGGGTTTAGGCATGTTGCACAAACTTAACACTTGTTGTGCTGAAACTAAGCTTGCTGCTACTACATCAGTCAAGCATTAAAATTCCCATGGAGCTACTGCAAAGTGAGTAATGTGAGTTTGGTTTCCCAATTCTGCTGCAATACATTTCATCATTAACAGTCTATGAATATGTATGAGGAAGTTCACTGTTTGGAGAACTACTCTATGCTTTCAACAGAGCTGACTATGTTTGGTTACATTTTTATAGTTTTCTTTGTAAACAAAGAGATGGAAGTTCTTTCATACTTTTTAAAACGAAAGGTAGGACTTAACAGCAAGCTTTTCTTTGCAATGAGTCCTAAGCACCTTAATTAGCTAAATTTTGCTTTGACTGTGGTAATGCTGTGGTGATTATTCTTTGATCCAATGACACACTGAGTTTGAAGTATGAAACAGTGCATATGGGAACAAATTTTCCTAGTCTGAGCAATTAAAATACAATTAATTTCACAGAACCTTACCTCTGAATAGCCTTACATATGACAACCTACATTTCATTATGAAATCTAACCGTGCTTCACCGAAGTATTTTTATACATCCTTATTTCTCTACACCTTTGCAGCATTTTCAGATTTATTTCCCTTCTATGTATAGATTGTATGTTGCATACTGTTTTCAGTAAGTTGTCAATATTTTAGAATTAGTGGACATAATTCATGCAGATTTGGGGGACACTGAACCAGGAGAAGTCTAGTCCAGGGTTATTATACTCAAGAGCTGTCAATAACATAATAACATGCAAACCACTGCATGTAATTGTTCTTCATATTTTCATAATCTGAAGTCACTGCAAAGGCTTGCAATATATTTGTATTAAACCACAATAGCAGAAGGACTGTCTGCATCTGTTTGAATAGCTGCAGTAGTATAATCCTTCATAACACTACAAAGCTTTGTTGACTTTCTTTGGTGAGTGTAAGTGCATGTGTCTCAGATATACAAAGCTATTTGGCGTTGTAGCCTGTATTTAGGTCCTTGGTTCCCATCAATTGCTAGAGGAAGAAGCCACCTAAGCACATCAGGGGACCTGTACCTGCAGTCCTTGAGGGATCATTTCAAAAGGGCTGCCCATAGTTTCTAGTAGTCCAAAGGTTCACTAAAGTACTTTTAGAATGCTTCTGATAAAACAAGGGGATGAAGAAAGATGTATTCCTTTGACATGAAGTTCCTTTTTGCTGTCTGCAGTTGGATTAGGTCAACGTAGTTGGATTTATTCTTCCAAAAGTCTTGCCCAAGACTCCAGCAATGTGGCCACTCTACATAACAAAAGGTTTCATCTTGCTTTCCTTAACTATAGACTACAGGTAGGGATGCACAGCTTTTTGTATATCAAGTCCTTCAACATTTCTGGTATCATCTTCAAAAATTTGCATCTCTTGGTCCTTGCTCTCATAAGAGCTGAAAATACATTTGCTTTGAATGTACTCTGAAAGTCTGTGGACAGAATGTACCTGAGACAGTGCAGAATATAACTATTTTTTCTTCAGTACAGGTAACACCTTTGCCACAAAAATGACCAGTATCTGCAGTCTTTCACCAATCCTGAAAATTTGAGCCTTCCCACTTAGGTTGTAAACTGTATTTCCTCCGCATCTCACTGTCCTAATTTAAAAGAAGCAAACTCTATTATTAATATCACACCTAAACAAGACTATTTTGATCCTTTTAGCTGATAACCAGTTGTATTGAAAACACAGCAACCTTTTTTTTCAATGTAACTGTTGCATTACCACAGCAAAAAAAAAAAAAGTCAGATGTCATAGATCATATTCAGCACCAGTAAGATATCATTCTACTTCTTCTTGTCTTAATTAGGGTTGATTCTGCAAGTGGAATCCCTCATTGTGGTACACGAAGTTTTTGTCAACAAGCGGTATTTGTATGAAGACAGATTTCACATTGGCAAATCTTACCAGTGGTAGCAGAAAAATATAAACATCAGTAATATCAGCTTTTTTTACTTAGAAAAAAACTATCCTTCACCATTGTGTTTAAGCAATACCATCTTTTACAGCAGAGCAAACTTACTGTGACTCACTTTCCATCAAATAATTGTGGGGTTTTTTTGTCCTATACCTACATTTTTGTTGTTGTTGTTGATGTTTACCTGACATTTATAAAATTTGTTCTTGTTTTGGTATTTGTTGGTCAACATGTGACTATTCCATTTTGCTTTTGCTCTGCAGCAAGTTGTCTGTCTCAAGGTACCATGGGGATCTATTGCTTATCTGTCCATTCCTTTTAAACCAAACAGAAAACATGTCTTCTTATCCTGAAACTCCAAGGTAAGAAAGGTTCTCCAAGATTCTCAGAGTTTGCAGCCCTGTTACTCACTGCAGATTATTGGATTTGACCTAGATTCTAGTCTTCAGCATGATGATTGATGCCCCATTGTCTGGGTCACATCATACTTTCAAGACCTGTGCATCCAAAATTTATTTGACCTTAAGCACATTTTCTGTGCCAAGTCCTGCAGCCTGGGAGCATCTTGGTTTCTGCTGACAAGTATGTTTACTAAGAAACCGCAGATTTCTGTTACCGTGTAAAAGTGGTGCCACCTACAGCATATGGTCGAGATAGCTGTCCTTCCTCTGGCCACTCCCCTGCCATCCTAGAAATCCTGTGATAATCTTGCAAAGTTTATTTTAAATGAATTTCCCCTCACACAGGCCATCTAAAAATCTGGACATCCCAGCTAAGATGGGTGTTTTTGCTTCCCCTATAGCCATTATGGAGAACTGGTGGGATGAAAAATCTCCTGAAAGAGATTAATGAGGAATGTTGATCATCCTCAGGAAGTGTCTGTGTCACCCCATTAAATGTAGAGGGAGTGCAAGTAATTGCTTAGCCTAGCTACCTCTTTTAGATCACTGAAATTACATGAGATGGCTTCCATCCTTACTTAGATATCCCATTTTGCTCACTAATTTCTGTCGCCTTTGTTGTGATTAATTTGTATAACAGAACCTAAAAAATTTGTGGGAGCAAAGTCTCCCACAAATACAAACCAAATTAATTCAGTAATGAATTAATGATGAGTGCATCCATGTACCATTAAGCTGGATCAGATATTACATAATTCCTTGTAAGAAAAAAAAATACTTGTAGTCATCAAAGATAGCTGAAAGATAAAGTACTTGCACAAATTATGAAGCATCAACTACCTATAATGGCTTTCAGCATTAATAACGCTAAATAAATGAATATTGAAATGCTCTAATATTCTAGCCATATGTTTTAGAGTTACCAGCAGCAATTTTTTGCCATGCAGAGTATATTCTGGTATGATCAACATGGTGACAAAGACTTCTACATTCCATTCTGAAGACTAAAGAATTTGGTTCAAGAAAAAAGAAAGGAAGAAAACTCCTTGATTTTGTATAAATATACCTTCCAATTTAGAGAATAGTCTCAGAAGAATTCTGCTTTTGTTTCCAGCGAATAAATATTGTAATTACTAACACTGTTTCTGCACACCTTTAAGCACACTAAAGATTTTAAGGAACACTATGTATCTGTGAAAACAGTCTGTTTCTAATGCACGCTGTAAATGCTGTAGGCAGGCTCTTGCAGATGCACTAGTAAAGTCTGTGAGTATGTTTTTGAGGTCTCTTGATCACTAAGCCCAATAACTTGGATTCCATTCATACAGCTATTTATTTTGTGGACCTGGTAACAGTATAATAGGTGTCTTAAGTAAGGCTTTCGAGTTTTTTCAGATGATATATTAAAAAACACCTTTCCAATTTTGATACTGCTGAGAAAAACAATGTTTTTCCAGACAACGCTTTCTAAAGGTAAAAGACATAAATTATCTATAGACAGTTTTACTGGGGCTCCATGCAAATGCAATTAATTTTTAAACCAAAAAAAATTTCAAAAAATTCAGTAAAAATATCACAATTTATATTGTTCGTAATCACACTACAAAGTAACTTATATTTATAATCTATGTCCATAATTTGAATATTCATGAAACTTGTTCATATGCATGTGGCTGATGCATCACTGCAGAAAAGTGAATTTTGCACGTAGTGAAGGGAAAACTAACAGTTTTATTTCAGGCTGGCTTATTTATAAGCATGAACTAGGTAATCTGCAATCTTCATAAAATTAGAATAAGCCAGACTGGCAATACCTGATAAATATCTTTTTTTAACATATCCTAAAGTAAAACAAAAGAAGACTACTGAAATTTTCACTATGATAGTCTTATTCTAAGAAAATGAACTGCTGTTCTCTTCAAGCACTCACACTGGCGTGTTTGAGTACAATCCTTACTGGAGAGTGGAGTTGAGAAGAGTGTTCACTGGAAGAGATAGATACCTAATAAACGCAGTCTAACAGTGCATGCACAGATGGAGGTAAATCATCTGCTCTTTGTAAACAGGTTCAAGATGATGTAATGACAACAAACTTCATGGTGTCTCTATGGCTCTGAAACAAAGGAAACTTTGTTTGCGGAACTACAAAGTACTTACCCTGAGAAAATCATGGAGTGTCCTCTTGGCACCCATTTCTGTGCAGATGAAGGACAATGAGGTAATTGTGAAGAGTCAGCATGGATTTACCAAGGGTAAATCATGCCTGATCAACTTGATTCCTCTCTTTGATAAAAGGGCTGGATTTGAGAGTGAGGAAAGAGCAATAGATGTCATTTACTACACCTCCAGCAAAGCTTTTGACACTGTCTTCCACAAATTTCTTGTACCCAAGTTGCAACATTACAGTCTAGATGGGTGTGGTTAATGCATCGTGTTCTATCTGGAAGCCAGTAGCAAGTGCAGGGAATCTGCCCTGGGAGTTGTCTTGTTTCACATCTTCATCAGTGACCTGGAGGAGGCAAGAGAGGGCACTTTCATTGATTTAAATCTTTCAGACCCACCTAGACAGGTTGGAGCAATTGGTCTAGGTGATCCTCATGACATTCAATGAGGACAAATGCAAAATCCTGCACCTGGGAAAGAAGAGCACCTTGTAACAATCCATGCTGGGGCTGTCTAGCTGGGGAGCAGCTCTGTGGTAAAGCCCCTGTAGGTCCTGGTAGGCAGTGAGCTGAGCATAAGCCAGCAGCTTGCATTGGCAGCAGAGACAGCCAAAAGCTTTTGGGGCTGTACTAACCAGAGCATGGCCAGTCGACTGGAAGGAGGAGTTGTTCCCACTTTTGGGTCCTCCAGCATGGAAAAGATGCTGATAAACTGGAGCAGTGTCTGGAACACTTGCCCTGTCTGGAAAGGCTGATGGAACTGGATTTGTTCAGCCTGGAGAAGGCATGGCTTCAGGGGGATCTAACAGCAGCCTGTCAGTACTACAAGATTATAAAGACAGATCTAGACTGTTCTCAGTGGTGCATGGTGGGAAGATGAGAGAAAGCCGACATAATTTTAAACCAGAGAGATTTAGGCTGGTGACAAATAAAACCCCTTTCCCCATGAGGAACGCAAAACAATAGAGCAGGCTGCCCAGAGGGGTCATGGAGGCTCCACTCTTAGATGTTTTCAGCACCCAACTGCAAGAAGTCCTGAGCAAACTAGCCTGACCCCATAGCTGGCCCTGCTTTGAGGAGGATGTTGGACTGGAGAGCTCCTGTGGTCCCTTCACACATGAATTATCGATGATGTCATGAACAGGTCATACTGAGTCTTTAACAAAAGCATGTCTACCAGGGCATCCTATCTTCTTCCATTTGGAAAAAGGTGAAATAAACATGACACTGACTCGTGCACTGCTGAAACAATGTTTCTATAATGCCTTTCTCTGTTGTTATAATAGCAATCCATTTTAACCATGAAAAAAGCAGATGTTTGTTTGTTGAAGAATACTTTTCACAGGAAACACAACAAATCTGAATGTTCAGAGCTCCCTGTTTACTCTTCATACAGGTTTCCAAAGCCTAACAGATGAGAACATTTGTTACAGAAATATGAGAAGAATGCAAAAACCAGTGTCTAAAGAAAGAAAATCATGCTGTGCATACCTTAAGAAGCTGCCGGTAGATGAACGATGAGTTTGGAAAAATAGTTCAGGTCATACTGAATGCTGTGATGAAGCTGAAGCAATAGCACAGAAAATGGAGGAACTTTAAATTAAAGAGTCCTGGAGATTTGTTTCAGTTGGGGCTACAGTGTTATGTGTGATTTCTAAAACTAATGTGCAGTGCTAGTCACCTTAAATATGTGTTTAGGTGCAATTTGAAATCAGAAGATCCCAGTGAGATTGGGAGAAAGGAATATAGTTCATAGTCATTTTAATCGAGGCTGGAATTTTATTATGGTTACAGCAATTGGCAAGTATTTATGGGTTCATTTTTTAATTTGGCACCCACTCAGACTTCATTGCTTATGCTACAGCAGTAGTATGATGGATTACACTGTTTTTTCCATTATTATTAAATTTAATTATTTTTGCTTATGTACCCAGATGTGAACAACTTCAAGAGTTCTAATCTAATAATACAGACTGTTTGGAAAATATATGCTGTCAATTAGAGGCATTTTATAATAGAAAAGATAAAAAGAGTCATTAATGAAAAGTAGTTTGCCTCCCTATGTACTGGATTCAGTTAATCAAAGGTGCTTTGAAATTGAAATCATTAATTAACTTTGCCTGGTTTTGTAGTGATCAAGCACTTTCGGAGTTGCTGGAAATCTGTGAAATTCAGTTCTTCTGTAAAGGAAAACAAAATGGATGTGATTTTTTTTCCAAATACATTTCATTGTTTTCTCCCAATAACTTATTATACATACATTGCTGCCAATGTTTCAGTAGAAGAAACAGGCAGAATTAAGCTGGGAAATTGCATTGTGGCACTCCATCGCTTATATTGTAAATGATCATGCAATAGATAATTAAATACATCAGTCCACTGTACATCTTGTTTTATTGTTTTTTCCCTGTAATATTTTAACAGGTACACTTATGCTAAAAACAAATCTAAAATTAAGACTCTGTAAAAACTTTATTGAGACACAGAAAAGCTATATGATCAAATCCCTGACAAGATGATTCTGCAAATGAACCTTTCTGACAAAGCTGTGCTCTCCCCCCTGCTCCCAAGTTCTCTAGTGTGAATTTTACACAGGAAGAGAGTGATGCAGGTCAGCAGAAAGTGCTATATTGGCTTCACTCCTTGTACAGTAGTTTCCAGGCCAGCATTTCTAGTGGCTGAAAACATCGTTGTACCTGCTGCAGGGATTTGACTTCATTTTGACAAAATTATCTTTCTTTATTTTTATGGAAGGGTTTTCTCCTGAAAATGTTTTTATTTTCACTAGAGGAACAGGAGCATACATTTTAAATTTCATGGGTTTGTATGTTTAAAGGTTTATATAAAACAAGTTTTCTCTTTATCATTTCAGTCTGAGAGGGAAAACTTCCTTCTTTTTGCTGCAAAGTGTTTAGCAAACAAAATTCATCGATACTCCCTATTTACTAAAGGATAAGCATCTGAATTACACTGCCTAGTTCAGCTTTTAGTTTAAAAAAACCCTAAACACAGAACAGTTATAAATATTACCAGTTAGAGTAAAGCAAAGTTTAGCTATGTGTAACACTATTCATGGCAAATTGACTATGGCAAAGAGAAACAGTCAGAAAATTGATCCCAGGGATACGACCACACATCCATCACCCGGTAAGGAGTTTTTGCGAGGTCTACACCGCACAACTTAGACTACAAAGATCTTCATGTAGGACTTATTGTATAGAAGACGCCAAGTGTCCTTGCCTTCCCTTGACAGTAATAGGAGTTGAAAGGGCTGAGCAGTATGACAGGGAAAATGTGCACCTTTTATTTTTCAGAGAGTCAATCACGTTCTGCAAGGTCACAGGCTGACAATAAAAGATTCTTAAAAGCTTTTGGCAGAAGAGATTAATAAAATGCTTTTCAAACTTTGTGTTCATTTTGTCTGTCCTAGCTGTAACAAAATAGTAATTGCAATAATTTGCTGTATTTGTAGCATGTTGGTAACAATATAACACAAAGGAACAATGACAGACATGTTCTAAAAATGGCCATACATTTACTCTAAGTATGTCTATGCTCTCTATGGGGAATGCCAACACTGTCTGTGTGTGTGAACAAACGTAAGACTGTACATAACCTTGGAGTATTTGGGAATGAATGCTTAAGCTTGATAGATTTAAAATGAAATGACATGTCAGTCATTTTAATAAATTTTGTGGAATTTAATATAATATTGGATTTCCGCTATGGAATCCCGTAATATGGCTTAAAAACTGCTACAGCAAATCTATAATTGACAATTAAGTACTTATATCAATTTCTGTATACCTTTCTACATTCCTTACTATTTGGCTGCCTCACGACTAAACTCTAAAATTTCTTTGTAAGATTACATAGTGTGGTTGTAATTATAAAAGCATGTGATTATATGACTGACCATATTCTCATGCACGTATGTTTACCACAGATTTACTGTGATCTTAATTGAAAAGAGCATGTTACTGAAAGCCATAGTAATTTTAGCTCTGATATTATGAACCACGTCTTCTTTCATTTTTCAGAGTAGGCCTATCATTAGTGTGACATATCAGCTTTCATTATGTTGATATGTCAGATTGTACAACATAGGTGATAGTGATATATCAAACTTGGTAGGACTGAATAAGGCAAAACTCACTAATATAGTGCGAAATTTTCAGTTTTTTTCTTCCACCACAAATCTGTCCTGTTGAGCCAAAACCCTGTACAAACAGATGCAATTATTACTTGCCAGCACGTGCAGGCACTTACCAGTCTCCACCTTTTCTGTGGACTGTGAGATCCTTCCTTGGTGGATGTGTTCTATGCTGTGCACAAGGAGAACTAGAAACTCTGAATCATGAATTGCCAATTCTCACATTTTGTGCTTAAGTGTGTACTTCTATTCTGTACCAAGAGATAGTCCTGGGCAAACATCCTCCAGCATGTTTTTCTGAAACTCTATTAAAATGAACATCTTCTACTTGTTTTTTTCCGAAGATGTCTTAAAGCTCCTGGGTTTTGTGTCTTGGTTTTGGTTTGTTTGGTTTTTTGTTTTTTTTTATTGGGTGCAGTCCATTCCTCTCCAGAAGATTAACAAGCTACAGCAGCAGGTAGAGCTTGGAATCCAAAGGAACAAAAGAAAAAGTCTTCTAATACACTTTCTTTTCTGAGGCATACTTCCCAGCAGGTTGTCTTCTCCCTGACACTACTATGTCTCCAGATACCCAAAAGGCCCTTCATACCTCATTAGGCCAAGCTGCTGAAAGCATTTTAACAATTCAGATTACTGGCTACATGTAAGGAGGAGGCTATAGACAAGACACACTAAATATCAAAGCAAAATAACCAAGAAGTTGGACATCGTCACAGTTAGCAGAGATGTTTTGGTTTACATTTTAGTTATTTCATCCATAACTGCAAAATGTGGCAAAGAGAAAGTGCTAAAGATAAAAAATATTTTGAATATGTAGGACAAAATAATGACGAGCAGAACTTAAGGGAACTTTTTCAAGCTGCCAGGACACCAGGAAATTCTTCAGCACTAGAGGGAAACCATGAATGCATAGGTATTACAAGAGAACGAAAAACTTGATTCAATCAAATGTAATTTGACAGAAAGATGACAAAAAGAAACCAGGATAGAAGTAGTAGCAAAGATTTTATGGTAGCATAACCTGAATTATCTGCAGTTAATAACCAAGATGCAAGTGAGGGATTTCTGAGAGATTCCTGGACTTTATATCCACCCTTAGCAATTTTTTATTACTCAACTAATGGTATAGGTGAAAGTACAAAATGGCTGGCTGTAAAATCTGAACTCAAATTTGTGCCCTACATATAGTCAGGGAAGAGAGAGATACCACCAAATACCAAATCACACCTTACATAGACTGAAGAGTCTTCTGGAGCTGCCTTTCCTCTCCGCTTTGTCCTTAGTTATTTGCCTAAAATTCAGAGGCGATATACCAGAAGGTCTATATTCAAACCTGCAGTTTTGGGAAAGGCTGAAGTGTCAAGCCATTATGTTAGGCACTGTACTGATAGAGGGGATTGTAAGAAATGTGAAACTATAACAAAAAGCCTTAATATTTTCTAGTTTTTAGTAGTCTTTAGTACTGTAACTTGTATTTCTGCAAGCATAGTGATCTAACGATGTAACTGTTACACTAATCCCCGTTTTCTCATTAAGGAATGTAGTAGAAGGACATGGGCACAAGCTATCACTTAGTTGTTAGACAAAATAATTAAGTGAAACAAAAGTGGTCTTGGTTCTCAGCAAATAATTGGGATAATTGCGGGATAAAAAGAGACTCCTAAATAATTCTACTCCAGACAGCTCGGCCTTGGGAGGGCAAATGCGCTAAGCTACAGAGATAAGGAGGCACCAAGAGAGCAACAAGACCGGAGCAAAACGCCCTGAAGGACATGATATACGTGACCGTGGAACCGGTTTACGCAGAAACAAATGTCAATCAGTGAACAGTGTGATGAAGAGGATGGGTCTTCATCTCGGGACCCCCGAAGACCACCCAAAGATGCTAACTGACACGTGTGACAGATATTTACATATGCTAATTAGTTCTTAGAAATATAATGAATATTTACACGTGTGATTGTATTTAACTTGAAGCAACAGGGTGTCTGGCGCGCACGTTTGGAGGAGAAATCCCTCGTGTGCCCGGCGCCGCAATAAAGAATACCTGCTTAACAGTATACATTGTACCGTTAGGTTTTTTTCCTACCGGATCTTCGAATCAGTACAGTCACTAGAGTTTCTTCTTGCAAATATAAAAAAATTACATTTAAAAGTATTTTGACAAAATAAAAATACAATACTAAATAAAATATTTTTAAAAAATAAAAGTCACTTCAACAGTATGTGAAGTCTGGAAAAATCTTCCTTGTGAAGAGTTACAGCCTTTCTATCTATTGAAGGTATTCAAGAGAATGTGAAAAGTTAATTTTAGCGTGGCTAATGAGTACCTAAAACTTGAAAAGATTTTTTGCTTCTCAGCCTAAAAGCAGAGGCATCTTAAGAACCAGAAGCTGGAGTCCATATTTAGATATATTTAGACTAGATAGAAGGCCCTTATTGTTTAAAAGAAAAAGTTACTAAATATAAAAAGCTTTGTAGTGTTCTATCATATTCCTACTCATCACTTGAAAACTGTAAATCCATATTGGTTATTGTTCTTTAAAATGTGCCATAATACAAGTTCCACCAGTACCACAAGAATCACTGAAGTCTGCAGCCTGGGTTATGCAGTATCTTACATTAGATGATTTACACTGTCCTTACAAATCCACAGCCTTAAAAATCTACAGCCCGTATACTGTATGAAAAGATTCAGACTTCTAGAGAAAGCAGTTAGTTAGAACTACCTGTTAAAAAACATAGAAATTTCCCGAAATGCCTGCTAAACAAAATAGTACTCTGCACCTCCTGCAAGCTCATTTCACAGAATCACAGAATCACAGAATGGTAGGGGTTGGAAGGGACCTCTGTGGGTCATCTAGTCCAACCCTCCTGCCGAAGCAGGGTCACCTACAGCAGGCTGCACAG
>Ga0065711_1005403_pt1 | contig 20335 bp, 8 predicted proteins | sample Hoacrofraction12_FD_59098 | JGI IMG/M metagenome (GOLD analysis project Ga0065711, IMG submission 59098) | Hoatzin crop microbial communities from Cojedes, Venezuela - Epithelial fraction 12 v2 (version 2) | ecosystem: Host-associated > Birds > Digestive system > Esophagus > Crop | place... | reverse complement strand
AAAAAAAAAAAAAAAAAAAAAAAAAGGCAAGAAACCCAAACCTGACCCAGCATTGTGAAGGTTCAATGTTAGGTATTACATTAGATACACTGCAGGAATAATTTCATTCATTTGATAGCACATTTATCTAACATCCATTTTACTGCCAATTATACATTTTCCATAGCCAAAATGTTCTGTTATTTGCACTGATAATTTTCATATTTATATTCATGTTGTTTTCACACAGCAACAAGATTTCAAAAAGAAATGTACTAACATGGTTATAAACGTCACAAAAAATTTGTAGGGTACTGGTTGGGAGTTACAGAATTTGAAAATACCTTTCTGTGCTTTTTTCTTTGTAATATTTCAAAATTATGTTTAAAAGCAGGCAAGAAAGAGGAAGCAGGTTTGTTATTTTGTAATTATGCAGTGTGCAGTTTTTCTGACAAGACTGCAACACCTTGGAAGAGATGGGGAGTTCAAGAACAAGATTTTTGCCTCACGATTTAAAACTCAAACATAGCTAAAATCAGTTAAAAGGTATTTCACTCTTTTTTGTTGTTGTGGGATTTCTTTGGCCACAGACAAGAGGCTGGTGTTTCATTTATAAAATGGCTACTAAACCTGAATTATAAAGGGAATATTGTGACAGAGAAGAAAATGGATACTTGGAGTTCACTACGTTCATTGTACCTACTAACCTACTTACCACTTTGCATGAATAAAATATTGAAGCAAACAACAACAAAAAAATAAAAACATCACTTTGGGGTATACTTGTTTTTAGAATTTAAATAAGGACAAGAGCATAATACTGTTTTGATGTTTGCTTGCACTAAAGGGAAAAAATGAACATTAAACTGAGTGCAGCAGGTTTAAGATGTTTGTATGTACACACGCACACACACACAAATTACAAATAAAGAGCAGACCAGGGACTAAGAAAACATCTTTTTCTGTTACAGATAACACTATTTTTATAGTCGTCACTCATTTTATGTCTGTATTGTGCTTTTGTTGTTTGGCTCTCCCTGTGCGGTAATTATTTTTAAGATCAGGTATATTTACTTTCTATTTCTGCTCAAAAAGTTGATAAGAATTAATTTACAATCACACTAGTCAGAACAAATGAAGAGAAATGTTCATAAAAATTAGAGCTTGATACCGTGTATGCTCAAAAAAATAAATTAAATGCATTTTGATCTTTAAAGTGCAAGTCAATTTATGAGAATGTTTTCCTCCATTTGTACCCATAAGCATCGACATGTGTTAAATTAGATACTGAAGAGCTTACCTATTGTTCTGCAAATACAATACAATACAATACGATTTTCAGTGAACAAGTGAATAAAGTGCCTGGAATATAAAAAAAGGACATTTTATCTAGTAGGCTGCACACTGTTGGTTCACATCTTTGAAATTGTGCCAAATTATTTTACAAGTGAAAATACCTTTCACACACCCACAATTATTTCATTGCTTGTTATGGACACTTCATTTCTGATTAAAGCTAATACAATGGTATACAACAAATGATTAAGTTTAACCTCCCTTATTATTGACAACCACATTTTATTTAAATAAAGAAGTTACTACTATTTCTATTTTTATATATCAGCACATGGATTTCTTTCTTATATTTTTTATATACCTGCAGTTTAACATGCTTCAGCAAAGAAAATTCACACATCTATTTTCACAGGTTCAGTGCATATGAAATGAACATATTTTGAAGAGTACATGCACCAGGAAAAGCAAAATTAATTTTTATAGTGTAAAAAACAGTTTGTAAGCTTTCTCATCCCTACCCCCGCAACAAAAAGCATAATAATACTCTGAACAGACTTCATATAGGTGCTGGTGTGGTCTGGAAATATTTGTAGACTGTATCAACAGTTTACCCCAATAGGTTCCTATGTGTATATGTACCATGTCATACCATTATACATTCAGTATAAACGGGCAAACGCAAATGTTCTTTCTGTCTTCTTTCTCTCAATAAAGTAATTCAGCAGCCTCAGGTTACCAGTTTAGCAACACTCTGATCATAGGGTATTGGGAAAAGGAAAAAGGGAGAAAGGGGAAAATGCTGAGTGACAAAAGAAGCACACAGGAGAAGACAAGAGAAAGAAGAACCTGCTCTGAAATCACTGTTCAATCAATTGGTGAGTGATCCTCGGGTACCCAACGAGCATTTTTAGGACTACTGGGAACAACTATGCTGGAAGCTATGCCTTAGCTGGTGTAAAGATTCAGAACATTATTGAGGTTAATAGAACATGCGGGAATTTACTCCCTGGTCTTTGATAAAGGTTGGATGAAAGGCAGAATTTCCAGTCTCTAGGAAAACTAAAAATCTATTTTTTGTTCTGATTTAGAAAGAAAATCAATAGTTGGTATTTCCTGTAAAACGAAAATCCTTCCAAAATCGAGCTGCTGGAGGAAGGAAAGAAAAAAGAAGAGGAGGAAAGCGGGAATAGCTATTGCTGTGTAGGATGGCTAGATGTATTGCACACTTGAAGGTGCCTGTAGCCACCAACTAATTTGGGGAAAGGAAACCTTCCTTGCATTTATGCAGTCCACAAGAGATGTGCATACTCTCTTTTTGAGTACAAACAATAATGAGACCTGGATATTGCCCTGTTCGAGGTTTCCTCTGAGGAATTTTGTTCCCATCTCAGTGCAGACTGACTCCTGTCCCACGGGTCTGTATACAAACTAACCATCACCTACCTCTGCTATCTCCCCTCTCCCCCCTCCTTTTTCTCCCTTCCTTTCCATCCTCTCCTTTAAACACATTCCTCCTTAGAGCTGTTGTGCTCAAAGGTACAGCCTAGCCCACAGAGATTAATTTAATTTAGTGTCGCTAAATGACTAAAATGTTACAGGTTGTTTATCAATGGTGTGCTTTAAAAATGTAGGGAAGACAAATACTGATTTCTAATTCGATTCAGCTGCAAAATCTACAGTTTCCTGTGGTCAACTGTTAACTAGGGTCCTACGTATCTATTAAGTATTTTATTTGGAGATAATGAGGGAATGCTTTGTGATACTTTTTCATTGCTGTCACCCATCATGCTTATTTAAATCTAATTTCAAAATAAATGAATGAGTGCAGTCCCTGTATCCTTACTCAGGCATTGGATCACTGCTAGCCCACGTGCAGGCTTTGCCACCTCCATATGGTGAAACTAGAGAAAAGAAGGGGCTTAAGTTCAAGTCACTATATCCTCGAACAAAGTGTTTCAGCTTCTCCTTTTGGAATCCGAGTTTCATTTCCAGGACAGACAGACTGTTTGTAATCTCAGCATGACCTAATTATTTCAGACTGCACTTGCACAATACCTAGGTCCCATAATGAGTGAATTTATTACAGCAATTTATTAATAGGTATACACTTAGGACAGGGAGAAACTCAAACAAAAATAAAAAGAGACTATATGGGAACTGTGCCTTGAAAAACATGAACAAGTAACTTGAAATGTTATTTTAAGATCACCCAGAATTAGTTTCCAGTATAGAAAAGTTCATTCCTCTAAGCTAAGCTTAGCAGCTTAAACATATTTTACTTAGTGTGTGGAATGAAAAAAAAAAAGTACATACCTCAAGAGTGAGCACTCTTGGAAACAACATGAAGACTTAAAGAGGTAATAACAGAAGTGGTACAACTAAGAAAAGTAGTATTATTCTCACTGTGCTTAAATTTATTTTTCTTGTGTTACATACAAACAAAATGTACTCAGACATATTGGTCTACTATTGTACAATATGTTCTCAGGTCGATCTGGAGAATATTTGGGCAGTTAGGATGCACATTTGTGTATTGTGGAACATCAATAATAAGTAAATGAATACATACATAACACTAGATATAACCGTCAATTATTTACAGTATACATCTGAATATCAAGCAAGTGGTCCTTAGATAAGTGAAGTAAAGATCTGTAGTTCTTTAGTTCCAGCTAGTGTAGTCACTAGCTGGAAATTAATTTGCAACAAAGATAATAAATATAAATTTAAAAAAAAAAATCTCAAATTCTTGCAGCAAATTGGTAAGTCCTCTGTCATGAGAATTCCTTAAGAACCATTAGACAGACACCTTTTTGGGAACAGATTGTATGTTCTGTCAGATTCCCTCCAGTCCCACTTATTTGTGTTAATACTTACACTTGTGTGTATGATACATACATATGTAGTAAAGCTCCTCAGCCAAAAAGTGCATGATAAGCGTGATTAAACTTCGGTTTTCCATTATAAGGCTATTTAAAGTCTTCTAGAAGCTTTAAAACAGCTCTTCTGATACACCTTTCAGTAAAACTTTCACAGGGTCCTCAAGAAATTGCTTTAATAGATAAATGGAATTGAAAATGTGTCTTGTTAAGCTGGTATGAGCTACGTTAGTCTTGCCTCTCCCAGAAGCTAATTTTCACTTCTAATTCCAGGAGAACAAGTATGATCTACAGTAACATTTATCTGAATGTAAACATCAAAGCCAAAAGTTTTACAAATACAGACAAGCAAATTCATCCAGAAAGTATGTAGCACAATGTCAGTACTTCCGAGAAAACATGGTCTTCTCAGGAGATCCAAAAGCTCCTTTCCTCCTACCTGAGCTAACCCTGTAAGTGGAGGTGGTGTGAAGGATCAGAGCAGCTTTGTGGATCAGCTGATAAGACCTGCTGCTAGCCAGGTAAAAATGTTGAATGAGAACACATGAATAAGTCATAGTTAGCTTTTCTGTATACTGAATTTTGGAGATGAGCTATTATTAGGTGTACTAAACCAATCCAACCAATACTTCAAATGTTACCAGTAATAACAGAATGAGCTTATGAAGGGGATGCCCCGTTCATTATCGTTTACCAGAGCTCTTTTGTTAACAGCTAAGCAGTGCATGCAAATTTGGAAAGGTCCAAAAAGTCTCTGTCAAAATTCATTCTATGTCTCAAACTTTGAGGAGGAATGCCAAAAAACCCACATCCAGTGAGTGAATTGCCCGTCATCTATGTACAATACATGGATCACCAACTGACTTATCACTCCGAGAAAGAAATCCATTTGTAGGCTGTAAATTACTAAGCTGAAACTTCCATGCTAGTAGCTTTTAATGCACTTTGTTTCAGGAATGCTGACAAAAAATCCAGGGTGATGCATCTTCTTTTACTGCAAAATATGTGTTACAATTTAGAAATATTGATGAAAAGTGAAAATCAATTTCTTCTGTCATACCTTTGTGCAGAGACCATTTGGAAGGTGATATGCTGCAGTTTCAATCACTCTTACATTTTCCAGCACCTATGGAAAATACAAATAGGTAAACCAAAATGGTCAAAGAGGGGGGAAGAACAGAAATTTAAAGATACATGCTTCTGATGTCACTATACTCATCTCCAGCAAGAAACCTGGCATATTCTTTTTATTTGGTGCCAGATCCATCATCCACTTAAGTGAAAATATAGGCTGTTATCGGCTTCATTAGAAGTTGGAACAAACCTCCAAATTGCAATTATCAGGGTCTTTCTTACTTTGTGATATCTGATATCAACAGGTATTAAACAGACACTGCATTTTGAGGGCACTTTTACAGCACGCAGATAATAACAGATTACAGAGCACTCATTCAATAATGCACTGTTGCCCTATAATTGCATGTTGTGGTAAACACACATTTTGTGACAAAACATTTGAAGAACTTTAAGAGTCCTGGAAATTTAATCCCAAGGAATTCACAAAAATCTGTACAGAAGTGTATTGTGGCTAGATAGATGTAAAGGGGGCCTGATATCAATGGATGAATAAATGGTGAATTCCAATCTTATATTATGCATTTTAAGAAACCGCTTATATTGAGAAAATGAAATTTTTTCATTGCCTATTTTAATTGGGTGAAATTCAACAGTCTGTTTTCTTTGGATGTATTTTGGTTTGTTTGTTTGATTGTTTCAGATAAACACAGTATTTCATTCCTGTTTTCAAGATAGAACATTACAACTTTCCATTTTAAATTTGCAGAAAATCCCCAAATAATCGACAGAGTAAAGAGGTTGAAACACACACATGCATCATCTGCCTTTGATCATTCTCCAGCTTTACACAGGAAGCCATCAAAAATAAAATAAACTCAACCAATTTCTCTTCCTTGCTTTATCTATTTATTTTTCATCTCACAATCTAAAGCTGTCTTTCTTGTCTTCTCTAAAGTTCTATTTATATACGCATAAAAAATCACAGTGTTTAATTCAGACATTTTAAAATATAAATACCACAGTATTTCATAGTTGCGGCTGCACTTGGTGTCCATCTCCTCAATGGTACTTATCAATCATGTGCAAAAAGCAAGTGACCTGGCCTTTTACTGTTTGGGGCTGAAGCGCCTCAGTATTTCCCTTACAAAGGGTTGGGAAAAATGCCAGAAAGGCCACCAGAACTCCCCACATTAGACTCATTCCTGGGCTCTTTTCTCTAATTGTCACTAATGTGTCTCTGCTGACAGATCTAGTTGCCTTCACTCCGCCACATTCAACTCTTCTCAAAGGTATACCTTTTTTTTTTATAGTTTGCTTTCCCAAGATTATAGATTTTTATTTGATAATTGCTTATCTTCAGGTAGCAGCAAGCACAGCTGGACTCCCGCACTGATCTACAGATTCCAGATACATTTAAACAAGGCATGGTTTACAGAAGAAAGAGGAAAGACATGAAGATTTGCTCAGCACTCTTGTTCATCTGAAAATGCAACTGTATAAGATCTCACAGCTTAAGTTATTAAGGTTAAAGATCAGTAGCTACAGCCTCACATTTTACTAGTTTTCATTCTGTTTGTAACCATGTCTTGGAGCTCCCTTCACTGCTCTCCCATAAGTGCTTTCTAATAACAACTGCCTCTCTTATCAGTATCTCCCATCCTAAAGTATAATATTCTTTATGTTTGTGAACCTCAGACTCCAAAATGTATTTTAAAATTTCTGTATTATTTAACAATCACATAACAGATAAGACCACTAGAATTGTGCTTCTTCCACTTAGATGTGGAAATACAAAAATAAATGCAATGAAGTTGCTCTTACCAATAATCTTTTTAAAGACGTTCAGGGAATATTTCAATATATGCCCCAGTGTCATGCAGGCAGGTTCCTTACAGCATTGTCCAACCAGTCTTTGGCTCCTTCTTCACATTCTGGGGTTGCAATGGCATACAACAAAACCCACAAGAAGGGCTTCCTTGGGGGAAAGCGTGTTTGGGGATGGGGATACGAACATGCAGCAGGAGAAAGAACAATTTTCCAGCCTCTAGAACAACATGACACTGAACATGCTTACTACGTCCAGGTGTGCCAGGATCCAAAACAAGAAAATTTCTCTTAAACAGTCTCCTGTGACATGCAGTTCAACTGGAAGAATGAATCAATAAATTAAAGAAAGACTCAAGAGCTGTCATATATTTACATTCAAAATGCTTTTTAATAAAGAATTTAGAAAGGAAAATCATGCCCAAAAAGGCAGTTTGATCTTGAACTACTTATTTCGCTTCTCTTTCCCTCTCTCTCTTATTTACTTTGCTTGAGTTTGTCTGATTTATTGTCCCATTTGGACAATAAAATATGGTCATTGGTTTGAAGGGTTTTCATTGTTATTTTGTTTTATTTTTGTATTTCCCCCCACAAGTCTAATTAACTCCTGCTTTGTTAGAAAGCTGGCTGTATGTACAAAGTAGGTTACAAGCATTTTAATAAGCAGTCACAGGCTGCATGTGGTATTTATTTAAAATGCTAAGATGTGCATATTTTGATAGCACAGAATAACATGTGCTTTGAACAAAACAAAGGATTACTCAGAGAAGCTATTAAAATCTCCCATTTATATTCTTGTTTATAACTATTTAGCACACATATAATAAACTGTCTATCTCTTCTCCTGATCATTGATATCAATTTGTCTTTCCTCAGTTAACTAATCTGTTTCAAAAAAGTCACACAACTCCAGCTTCAAAATCAGATTTCTAGTTATGATTCTTCAAAATAGGAGCAAATGGGTTCAGGTTTTGATACAGAAGGGGAAAAAATGTGAAGAACCAAAAGCAAAGAGTGGAATTTGTTTACTGGAGAGGTTTGAATTGTTAATTTGGAAGATCACAAAGTCAAAGCAAAATGGAAGACTTAAATTTTGAGGAATAGAAAGTAGGAGAGAGATAACAGCAGCAAAATACTGTAAAACAGATACATCTATGTCATCCAGGAACAATAAAAATCTACAAATAAATTATAAAATAAATAAAACCATGCTTACAACATTAGACACTTAAAAGACTTTTCAAAATGCACAATAGCTCTGACCTTGCTTTTGTGGTTTTCAGTTTGTTATTGCACCTCAAATTGACACTAGAAAAGATTACAGTAATGCTTCCAAGCACAGAAACACATTATTCGTAAGTGGAATTATTTTAAGATTTATGATTATGGCTATACTCTTTTGATACAGCTATACGAAAAAATACAAATATTATCTAATCTTTATTTTGTTATTTAAATGCTAAAATTTAAGTACAGCATTTCAGTGAAAAATACCTACAATTCATAGAGTTAATTCATAAACTTGGATAAACTGTAACTCCAAGGTAGGTTATGGACTCCATTCCTCAGATGCAGTTCTCCTCTATTTAAGTAAATAAGCTGTGTTAAAATAAGGGCGATTCTGCTTGTGAACAAGGCACGTGCAGCACAGCCCAGTACATGCTCTGCGTGGCGCAACTAACTAATGGATTTTTCTGTATCATGGGTCACAGATGAACTAAATTGCATGTCCCTTTGCTCTCTTTTATTATTTTGAATCATATTATGCCATTGATTTTTAAAACAGAATTCCCCACAGAATCCAGTAGGAGTCCGCTTAGAAATCGATGGTATGATACAGCCTTAAGTATTCTATTTGATTCAGTTGCAGAGATGGACCGAACAGGTTAAAAAAGGTGAAAACCACACCAGCAAGAGGGCTGCAAATAGACCAAAAAAAGAGTTATCTCCTTTCACCCACTGCTTTCTGCGAGTAAAAGCTGAAGTAGGTTTTCTCCTGCCTCTCCAAAGGAACACGGTACACAGCAAAATACAAGAGCTCTCTTCTCCCTCTAGCTCTGTTGAATGGTTTGAGTAAGCAGAAACCGAAACCTTGTCCCCAAGGCTCACAGGGCACGTGCTGCATCCCCATGCCCCGCGTACAACCCTCCAAAACAAGGACCGGCTTCCTTCTCACCTCATCTCTGCCCCTTCACCCGGCCATCACGAGATGCCACAGCTTAGCCTCTGTCAACTTCTATGACAAAAAATAAACATGATTATCCCTTTTCTGCTCAGCACTTCTGTAGCCAGAAGCTTGCACACAACTGAGAAATACCTAGGACCCAGAAATTTAGGAAATCTTTGGCATTGACTGGTACAGAATCAACAGAAATTCAGTCAGGTTTTTAACAATTCAGACACAAAATACTGGAAATGAACAAGAACAGTTTCTTCTTCTGCAAGTAGGAAAAGCGACTGACAACCATGGATGTGGGGGAGCCTGCGTATATTTTCAGTTCATCCATTTTTTCAATGCAGGTTTGCAAACTTCAGTAAAAAAACTGGAAAAGAATGCTTACAGGGGTTACTCATTTATAAGGAAAAGACAACTCAAATAATACAATTTTGCTGTAAGGGTCATAAATTGCAGATCAGTGACTAGACATGCATCTAGCAGAATCCAATTCTTTTAATGGCTCAAGTGGGGTAATTTATATTCTAAGGGGGCAAAAGATACATAGTGTACTACCTTATTCTCTCAGACTAATTTTAAACATGGCCTAGCTCATTTCCCTTCCTAGAAAATTGTCAAAGACTGATGATGAGAGTGCAGAGTTTATTCTAGACCCACTTCCCTCACTTTTCTTCAAGTAAATTAATCCCAGTGTCCTATGGGGAAGGCAACTCCAGAATCCAAAACCTGAACACATTAGTCTTGCTCTCCCATCATCCATATAATAGTAGGCCAAACTCAAAGGGACATTAATTTGTGCGGAACAGACCACATTTAGCACATAAAATCCAATGCAAATAAAACTAATGTACAACCCCTTATACAAGCAGCAGAACTTTTGGGGGGAGGTGGAGCTAGATGTGGAAGAGTCTGTATCACGGGTGGAAAAAGGAAAACACCAATATAAACTAAAATATTTTTTTCCATCATGCCATTGTACGATTCGTCTCTGATTAGAACAAGTTTCTTTTTAATATTAGGTACTTAGTAACAGCAAAGAATTTGTAATAAGATTTCTCGTAGATGAAGCATCCGCTTTTTCCTTTCAGGAAGCAACATTTTCTTTTATCCAGCACACATTTTGATTGCCTAAGATGCAATTTCCCTTATGAATAATTTGAATACAGATGACTTTTTGACTAAGCAAATTTTCTTCAGAAATCAAATGATGTGTGCACTGTAAAATACGGAAAACCACGTGGCAGGGCAGAAGAAGCAAAGTGATGGAAGTATAGCATTAATTTTAATGTCATTTAAGAAATCACCAAGGTTCTTATTCTGTCAGTGACACGTGCCTCTGACCAGATGTGTAGCCTACATTTTAGTCCACAGCCACAAAGCTATTTTCCGCAAAGCTCTGTTCATATCACCCTACCTAAAGTCGGCTTTGCCATTATTGACTCTCTGTCAGTAACTCACAACTCTGCAAAAAATCCACTGCAACATGGAGTTTGGCTATAAAGATCCATCTCTCCATCAGAGAATTTGTTACTGTCTTTCCTTCATATACTGCACTCATGGGGCCTTATGCTTTTGACTTAAAATATGAATAACTTACTGAAGTCACTATGTACTGCAGAGGGAAAGCAAGCCTTAGCAACTATAATTAAAATTATTCTCTTTTCTTTTGACTAGAACATAATAAAAGAGGAAAAAAGATTAAAAATAACTAAAGCAACACATTCTTTTCTAGTGCAAGTGGCAGGTGTGATTTTCAATAAGTCATGAGAGAGACTTAGCTATCACTTGAGAGTCATAGAGAACTTATCACAACTAAAAATTAGACCACCATCTTCCATTAACAGAATCAAGCCATACACAAATGGTGGGTTTAATGATACCACAGGGCCAAAACAGGACTAATAAAGCAGCTTTGTTGATATTGTCAGTCTATATATATTTGGAAATGCATTATCTGGCCCTGAAAATGCACTCGATGAATACTTTGTAGAAGCTGTATTAGCTACTTAGTCTAGTAAATAAACTGAAATACTCATTATTCTTCCTTTAGAAGGGGGCTTTATTATTTATTTTAATGTTGGAATTATTTCAGTAAGAGGAACTTTATTTTACAAGGATTGTGTTGGGAAAATTTGTCTCCTAAGGAAAATAAACTAGCTGCTTTTGTACCAACATAAACTATGTTAGCTGATGAGTAACCACTAACCATAACTTAATATAATTTCAAATTATTTGCATTTTCACTTGCCTGTAGCAGCTAAGCCATCTGTTATGCTTATTTTTTTTATTACTCTCTTAAAATCAGCAGAAGTAAACACTGTTTATCTATGCCTGTTTAGTGGTAAGACAGTGTTGAGCTAAACTGTACCAGTCAGTCAGAAGAAGAAACCCAATTCAGCAGTTTCTGACATCTCTTCCAAATGCCTGATACGAGATTTTAGTTCACTGGAGCAGATACATACACACACTAAACTCTGGCAGATGAACATATATTCCATGAAGTTCATCCTCATCATGTTTTATACTATTCAGCTGTTTTAATCTGTTCCACATATAATCAGCTAAATCTGCTGATACACGGCATCATTTCTATAACCCCATATTAAACTCCATTTTATAACAACAACTGATAATTAAGGTACTCTTCAGCACAATATATCTTCATTAATAGAATAAATCTAGAAAAAAAAATCTTTGACATGTGAAACAGGCTAGTTGGTTAAACAAAAATACTTCATTCCTTTAGCAAATAATAAAACACTTTAAGAAAATGAGCCCTCAATTCTGTTATTTTAAGTCATTTAAATTCCATGTGTCACTGACTATTCTGAGCATTTTCTGATGACTGATGAGACAAAAGGCTCTCTTTTAGTTTATGCGATACACACTCTTCAAGACTGAAAGATTAAAAAAAAAAAAAAGAAAAACATCAAAAATCACCAAGCAAAAACCCCATAGCACTCTCCCTGCCCTTCCATTACTCTAGTGACATTGTGCTGTTTATTGAGTTGTGGGATTTCAAAGAAATCCACATTAAAACTTGGAAAATGTTTCCCCTCTGGAGAATAGCACTAATTAATTCATTAGTGATGAAATGTATTAGCGAGGAAAAATATCTACGTATTTAGGTCTATCTTCTGATTAGGGAAATCTTCTCTGGGTGTTAGAGAGCAAACTATTCCCAGAAATTAATACATAAAAGCATCTATCTGTCAGGAGGTAGTTTAGTAAAACTCTGAGGGAGAAAAACTAAATGAATTCCTAAACTGTTTCTTAATCTAGACAGTTTTCAATATTTAATGGGCACACACAAGTTGAAAAGAGGACATAACATAACCTCTTTTTCTTTTTTTTGTCCTTTAAGATTGTAGTGATGAGGTCTTTTTGCTTTATTTTTACAGAAGACTTAAAAAAAAAAAATCCACCATCCTGCATCTATAAGTATACACATGTAGAACAAAATTCTTCTGGTTCTACCACTGGAATTGGTAACAGGTACTCGTAAGCAGTTGTATTAATATTTAGGGTATGTGTGGTCAGGGAACGTCCATGGAAAATATGGCAAATTAGTCAAGTTCAGTGGTTTTTAGCCTTTTACAGCTTGAGGGCCCTAACAAACTTCTATTAGAAGAACAGAACCCAGTAAAAGCATTACAGGAAAACACCTCTATATCTAGTATTAATTTGACTTGAGGGAGTGGGAGACAGTGTAGAAGTCATCAGAAATCACCTTAGATATCAGTAGGGGAAAAACTCCTTGAAATAAGTCACCTGAAAACAGATTCCTAGGAAACAAATCCTGCATTGAGAAATTCTAGTCCAAGAGTTGTCAGTTTAGCAGTTAAGCTGCATGGAGCAACCGCAGTCTCAACAGATATCACAAGTCTCCCAGCCCAGGCTAAAGAGTTCAACCCTCAACGCCACACGTGAGAGGCACGAGAGCAGATAAACCCACCATCCAGGACTCCCAAAGCCCCAATGCTCCAGCGATTTCAGGGTGATGCAAGATCACACATAATAGCTTACAGCAGGCTGAGCAGCTTCTTTTCCTTCTTTAACAAGATAAAATAAGTATAATTTAACTTTATCACCTCCTAAATCCAAAGAAAATTTCACTGAATTCTCCAAGGGAAAAGCTCTTCACTAGTATAAAATACATCACACTTGCACTCATTTAGGACTGTTCTATTCTTTTTCTCCTTTACAGAACAAATTGACTCCTCTAACGTATACTAGGAGCTGAGAAATTCTGCCCAGTATGTGCGTTTCCCTATAAAGACTAGATCAAAAGTAGGGGCCTCCAGTCACTAACATGTTATCCAGGAACTGTTACTTGTATTACTTTGTTTCTTTATGTTATTATTTTTATCACTGAAAAATATTTTATGATCTGCCAGACTGGGTGCCTTGCAATGTTACAGTGGAAGTTTGCATAGTGCGTGGCTTGCTTTGGTTTTGAAATCAGCCCAGTGAAGGTTGATAATAAACCTCACTTTTGTTTTGGAACTAAATCTACCTGAAAATACAATTATACAAGAAATAAAGGTGTAGAATTTCAAAACACCACCAAAGAGGAAGGAACAACTTTTGCCTGAACCATAGGCTAAGCAAGCAACTAGAATTAAAGGAAAACTAAATTTGTCGTAGACACGTATATGGATACAGTGTGGAGAAGCCAGTCAAAAGAAGCAGATATTTTATGTAGTGTACACCTCAGACTAGCTATTTTTCTCTACTCTCTTGTTTTTAGTAAGGAAATGAGACTCTTTTAACCCCACACCACACAAAAAAATTTCCATCTGCAGTTTCCAAACCATTTTTTCTCAAAGCCAAGGAAAAAAATCTCTGTGTTCAGAAATTTTATCCTTTCTTCCTTTATTTTTCCACCATTTATGTAGATATTTGTATTTATCTAGTCTAAGCAAACTGTTTTAGGCTATTTCCAATTTACAGAGCTATTAGTCTTTACTCCAAGCACAGTGTGGTTTATTAAGGTAGGCAGTTCTCTTGCTTTAAAACATGTTAATTATTTCCAAATTTGGAACTTTGAAAACCATCAAATCTTTGCCTTAAACCTGGAAGTCTTTTCCCCTGCATCCTGGCAGAGCTTCTCTGTACACAAGTAAATCAGTAGTGTCTGTGAAATACTACCTTGTAAAATTTCTTATGCTAAATCTATATAAGCTCCCCTACACTGATTTCACCAACAGTACACTGGCTTGTTCATGACTCCCTTTCTGTGACTGTCACCACTTTTCATCTTTTAGTCCCTCCCATCCATATGTAAGAAAAATACGACTCTTGACAAAAAAAAAAAAAAGAAATTAAAATTAAAATTACCTTACATTATCTTGTGAGACTAGCAGAACTTTGGGAAAGCCAGATTCATGCTATGAAGAGAGAATAGGAAAAAGAATATTTTTGCTTGAATAGCTGCAGAATAAAAAGGCAAATACAAGAGATACAACGGGAAAAAAATCTTACCAGAATAGTGCCTTAAGAACTCACTAAGAAAAATTTTAGGGCTAAACAGTGTATTCAAAGGGATGAGATTAAAATTAGGATTTGAAGTTTAAGAGGGTGTTATTAGTTTTCTCTCCTTTTCCATCTTAATTTAGAAGACCAGGCATATTCAAATGGAGTTTCACTATAAGATACATTCATCCATTTCTAGAATGACAGATTAATTTAAGTTGGAAGCGACTCCAGGAGGTCATCCCATCCAATCCCCTCTCTCGAGACATGGGTAAGGTTGCACAAGACCTTGTCCAGCAGATTTTTGAGCATCTTGCAGGACGGAGATGCCATATTTCTGCATATCTAATCAGTTTCCTTTGTTTTTATAACACCCAAGAGCAGCTCATGGCTGTTTTTCTTTTCTTTTCCCAAATCACTTGTGTTCCCGAATTCTCACCCTTCATGAAGCAGGATCTAGCCTCTATGGCAGGTTTCTTCATTAAAGTGAGAACACTTTAATGTCAACCGCCTGTGACAGGAAATCCAAACTCACGCTTGAGCATGGATGCAGATGGCCCATGTAGGCAATCCGGCATCATCACATTGTGGAACAAAAGGTAACAAATAGTCTGTTGGGTGAATCACAACTATACATCCCTCTGGGTTCTCCCACCCAGACCTATTGGAGGATAAAGCATGCTCCTTAAAACACATGCATAAGATGTTTTCCTTCACAATCTGGACAAGCTAAAAACCATACATAAAGACCTTTCTGGAAGCTGACAGGATAAGGCACTGTTAGTCATCAGTATTTTCCTACAGCAACTTAACTCTCCCCCATCAAACTTTCAAGCCTGGCTATATTTTCTGTTCATGTTGACTGGCTTGTTCAGAGATATACGCTAATGTTGAATTACCAAAGACTTTGGCTTTGTGAAGCTGGTGTTTGACATGAGATCAGCTTTAGCAAAATAGTAAAACATGCCTGAAGTGCAAGAAAACCTGCCTCTTCCTGTGAAAGAGCAGGGCAGAGGACACTTCCAGCAGTGCTCCTTGCAGAAGTGCTCCTGCTTCAGGATGAGAAATGACACGCAAAGTTGTCTGGGCAATACACTGTAATTTCTGTTCTAGGTCTGCGACTGAAGGCTTAGCCTCTTCCTCTTATAATACAAATACACTGGTAGGAGAGAGGTGCAAGAATGCCCCACAACAATTCATGAATTCCCATGGCTTTAGCATATTAGCAAATGCTCGTTACCAGAAAAAGTAACAAAAACCAGAGCAGACTTTGAACTAGCAATGATTTTAGAGCATCAATCAAAAATAAATAATGCACATAAAAAAAGGCATAAGCTAGCTCTTTTAATGGACTAATGAGAATAATTATTGGAACGGGCACAAATTCGAGAAATATCTTTCCTAACTGGAAAGAGGGTAAAGTTGAACAACAAAGTGACAAGGTACTGACATCTTATTAGTAATTTGTATTAATTCTTACGAAAAATTTGCATGTTAGGAAAAAAGGACTACTGGAATGGTAGAAAGAAGAAATGAAAACCAAGAGCCAATAAATAGGTATTACTATACAAAATGCAGCAAAATTCAATAGAAAGCAAATAAACACATATTTAATAAGAAATATTCTCTTTTCCTCTGTAGAATCAGAGCAATAACTTACATAAACCTGAGACCAGCTAGAGACCATAGTTTGTTCAGTATAGTTGCAATCACATAACAGGCAAACACTGATGATCACAGAAATCAAGAGACTAACCTTGATCAGGAAGTACATATCAATTACAGAAAGCTGACTTAGACACATCACAGGTAAAAGAGATCTGCATGTAGTCCAAGCAGTGTGACTTAGCACAATTTACAAAATCACTAAACATTCAGCCAAGATAATATACATAAGACCCACTGAGCCTAGCCCAGGCAGTGTTCTCCCGCTATCATTACCATTTGCATCAGAGAAGGAATTTCTATTACAGCAACAAATGCCTCCTGGAACTAATTGGCACTCATTGGCAATCTCAGCGCAGAGGCTAATGAAGTACCTTTTGAGCCTGAGAGTTTCTGAAGAGATGATCTCTCTAGTTCAGAACTGAGACTCAGTAATGAGGCAGGATAAGGATGATTTATCTGCTAATGCTCATCCTTCACCTGTCCTCACTGTAAAAAACATAGGATTCGTCCATATGTTTAAGGAATCCAGGGAGCCCCTGTGTAGAAAAAGCATCAATGCTACACTTCACTGCTCACAGGAAGAAGAATCACAAAGCAAGTCTGCAGTAAGAGTTGGTTTGTTCCCCATGCCCCACCCCGCACCTCCCCGATGTATTTCATTGCTTGGAAAAAGTTATTTGGGATCAAGCAGGGAATATGACTGAACAGCAGTAACAGCAAAGGACTGATCCCTGGAAGTCATCACTAGTATTCTACCCTAAAAGGACAGTGTCTCTCCAAGTCTTAAGCACAGTTTGGAGAACTGTCACCTACATTATACCTGTTAAATCTTGAGATACAATTTACCTAAATAGAGGAGTTCTAACTGCAGAGCCTTCCCCACTCAATCAAGCCACAATTTGGAAAAGAAAAGCAGAACAGAAAAATTAAATAAATAGTAGGTTTACCAAGCAACTCTGTATATTTCTATCAGATGACCTATTTTTACTATGTGGAATGCAAATAAATACACATCAGTTCAAACTGGCAGGCACCTTTAAAATGAAGATAATACCTTAAGTGCTGGATCACTGTCTTTGAATACGCTACATGTTGAAGTACTCATAATACAGGAGAAATTGTCTGACCAACAGACTCAAAAGTGTAGGAGACCTAGGCAGTCTGGAGACAGGATAATGGGCTTAAGCCAGAGCTCTCTAGAAAAAGGGGTGTATAAAGTGTGTATTCTTGAACATGAGGTTATAACTGCAGTTCATCTGCTTTTTAAATTTTCTCAGAAATAATTGTTCATTCTGGCCATCAGTTCGCTGGAAAAAATGGAATTAGACACTGAACTTTATTATTTCAGATAACATCAACAAGCACGTTTACTGCTTTGCATTTCGTATTGGTCTAAGATTAGGTACTTCTAGGTAACCTGATATTAAAACATACCTCTGTTGCTGTGAAATTATTGTCGCAAGGAACAACAGAATTATGTTAAGTACAATAATTATTGTGTTATAACACAATTACTTCTACTTTTTCCCCTATCTATTCAAAAAATGCCCAGCAGAGATTCAAGAAATAGCAAGTTAGTGGCATACATAACTCTCCCTGAAAAGATGACAAAGGCTTTGTCATCCAAGTGGTTAAAGGGCAGACCTCCGAACTAAAACACTTTGGAGACGCACTAAGCAGGTGTTATTTACCAAAAGCCAAATTGTCATTTTGGCACATGTGGATCCATGATGCAAGAGTGAGAAATACGTGCCAGTGCATGCTACAGCTTCTGACACAGGCCCTTCATCTCCCCTTCTCCTGAGATGCTGTGCATCTCCGCTGCTTCTGGAGTCTCACTGACACACTTTTCATGGCAACTGATGTAGGTATGTGGACTGCTCATTTGGTGCCCACGTCAAACGCACAAGCAAATCAAAACTTCTCTGAAGTCTTCTTCTTTGAGATCTGCTCTGAATCTCTGGAATTTTGTGTGTTGCTGTGCTTGCTCTGACAGCAAAGACAATTACAAGTATTTCTGAGTTGGGAGATAATAATATAATTAGTTTTTACATTTAGTTAATAATTTATCATACTTTTATTACTAACTAGCAGATGTCAAGATGAAATACCCCTTAAAATAAAAGCATCAGTTCTAAATTTTCCTGCTGACAAAATATTAATTTTTTCTTTTCTTTTTGTTTTACTGCATGCGCTATTGCTGCTAAGTACTCTGAAATCATAATTCTCTGAAAAATCAAGAGGTTTATAATTTGTATATACCAACTTGAGCCTTTAGCTTTAGTTCACCAGTTCTTTAATTCAACCAATGCACTTGTCTCAAAACCTTTTAATTCTATTTAATAAAGAAATTAAGTCTTAGACAATGGAGATTATCTATTTTTTTCTCTCTTATACTCCATTCTCTTTCTCCTTTTTGTTGCTTTTAGCATCTTCTAGGCTACCTCTAGACTGATGTACACTTTAGTTTGCAGCCCATCAGTGCCGTTTTGTACCGAACATTTCCAGAATCAGATAAGAGTAATCACAAGATTACATCTGTCTTGGCTAGAGAAGCTGAAGACTCTCTGGTGTTAGTGTCTCAGCAACTCAGCTATGCCTTATCAGTTGGTTGAACTACATGCTTTCATATTAGTAACCATATCATATCAGATTTCTTCACAAAGACAGATGCAAGTATTTTTAGGTAAAAGCACCTTTCTACAAGAAACTGAATTTTATTATAGGGAATTTTAATCCACATAAGTCTATATCATTAATGAAGATTCCAGTGTTCAAACTTCAGCATACATAAGAACTGCAAAAGGTCAGCACATCTTTACTACCACTCAGAACATACACTCTTTAATAGACTTTAAATATATATATATATATTTATATATATATATATAAAATTTTCAGAATGTGAAAGTATTTGCAAAACAAAATTGAAATCAATACTGAAAGGCAAGGGGGACGGGAAGGTGGAATTAATAAACAATATAAAGTCTTGAACATTTTTGCGATAGTGAAACATGAGACTATTAGTATGTTCTAAGTTCCCTTCCTAGCCTGGTCAAAAGTGACAATAGTCATTCATGTTCCATGGAATACATTTACCACGAATATAAACGGACAAATCTTTGACGATTAATTAATATATATAAGGTCTTACAAATAACAGGCTATAAGAAAGCCTCTGTTGCATGAGAATTCCGGAGTAGCCAAAGCATTTAAGCCTCTCCTTTTTAAGATTATCTTCCAATCATCATCTAGGATTTGTTCAAGCCACTAAGTAACTCAACAAAGTAAACTATGCTAGAAGTATTCTTACTTGCATTTTATTCCTAACTTCATAACTTGATTTAGCTCTGTACAGGCGAAGTTGGACTTCCTATGCCATGGTATTGCTTCAAGTCTATCTAGCTCTAATATTCACAAATATTTTCAGTTAATGAAAGTCCTCTGTTGCAACAGGCAATATCTACCACAGTTTCAACAACAGGAACAAAGTAGTGCTTCTAACATAAGAATCTCTTCCAGCTTAGCCTGCTTACAATTTTCCTGTGTCTAGAGGAATCTACTTCTTTACAGTAAAGGAAAGGTTGATCCCACTGTGGATGGTGGATGGGTCATTTCATCTCTTCTTGACTGTCTCCTACCCAATCCATATCCTGCTGGAGGAACGTAGGGCTACAAAGATGATGAGGGGACTGTAGCATCTCTCCTACGAGGAAAGGCTGAGGGAGCTGGGCTTGTTCAGCCTGAAGAAGAGAAGGCTGCGAGGGGACCTTATAAATGCTTATAAATGTCTCAAGGGTGGGTGTCAGGAGGATGGGGCCAGACTCTTTACTGTGGTGCCCAGTGACAGGACAAGGGGCAATGGGCACAAACTGAAGCACAGGAAGTTCCATCTGAACATGAGGAAGAACTTCTTCCCTCTGAGGGTGACGGAGCACTGGAACAGGCTGCCCAGGGAGGC
>Ga0065711_1007954_pt1 | contig 20337 bp, 15 predicted proteins | sample Hoacrofraction12_FD_59098 | JGI IMG/M metagenome (GOLD analysis project Ga0065711, IMG submission 59098) | Hoatzin crop microbial communities from Cojedes, Venezuela - Epithelial fraction 12 v2 (version 2) | ecosystem: Host-associated > Birds > Digestive system > Esophagus > Crop | place... | reverse complement strand
GGCAAAGGCCCCCAACCCCCCCCCCCCCCCACAATTTATTTCTGCAATTGTAATTAAGGCCCTGACAAAGTGGTTTAGCTGCCTGAGTCTTTTGTTCAATTTATTGATTAGCTATTTCTCAGAAGTTCATTACCATCCACAGGCTGGGAATTGGGAATTGGGTCTATGTGGTTTTTCAAGGCTTCATCTCTGCTTCAGATGATTAAATGCAGCCACAACACATCCATCCTGCATTGAACAGCTCTGCCCAAGGTCAAACATTCATGCAAAACAGGAGTGCATATCTGCATGTCTAAATATCATCTGCATGAATTTCCAAGAGGATGTTTTTAAAGCCTTCCTAGCAGGTAGGAAAAAAAAGTATTTATGGAGGTAAGGCAGGTCATATCTTAATGCTCTCAATACAATACCCTTTAATTATAAACTAATACATTAAAAAAAATATCACAAGACCAACCCTCTAAAAGTAGGCATGGGGGAGGTGTGAAATTGCAATTGGCACAAATTGGCAGCTTCTGCTCAGGAGCGGAGGGCTGAACGACAGGGTGGACAATTCTGCAAGAGAGAAACATGGAAGAAATACTGGATACCACCATCCATCTTATACTGGGAGAAACAAAGGACTCCAGTACACAATGCTGTCCATCAGCAATCTTCATTAAGTTCAATATTTATCACAAGGACAACATACTGCCCCCTCCCCCTCCATCTCTTTTTAAGAAGCACAACCTGCTGTCTTGCCTTGAAAGATTTTCTAAGCAAATGAGATGCAGCAGGTTTCATCCAGATTTCCATAGAGCATTTGTCATTAGCTAAGCTTGAGAAGACAGGATTTAGCAGAAGCTGCGACATGGGTGAAAGTCTCAACAGAAGCTGAAGGGCATAGCACTGGGAGGAAGGAAATTCTTGATGGAGATACACAGTAATAGGATATTCAACATTTTTTGGGTATTGACCACAGCGTAAGAAAAACAAATACACACCATGGAAAGGTGCACAGGGGCACCAGAGCCGGTGCCAGGGTAGCAGAGAGCTGGAAGAAGCACACATCGAGCATACACAGCTCAGAACCGGGGTCAGAGCTGGCTGTGTGCCCAGGTGGCCAAGAAAGCCTACAGCATCCTGGCTTGTACCAGAAACAGCACGGCCAGCAGGACCAGGGCAGTGATCGTGCCCCTGTACTCGGCACTGGTGAGGCCGCACCTCGAATACTGTTTTCAGCTTTGGGCCCCTTAATGCAAGAAGGACATCAAGGTGCTGGAGCGTGTCCAGAGAAGGGCAATAAGGCTGGAGAACAAGTCTTACAAGGAGCAGCTGAAGAAACTGGGGTTGTTTAGCTTGGAGAAGAGGAGGCTGAGGGGGGACCTTATTGCTCTCTATCTGAAATTGAGGTTGTAGTGAGGTGGGGGTCGGTCTCTTCTCTCAGGTAACAAGTGATAGGATGAGAGGAAACTGCATTAAGTTGTGCCGGGTTTAGGTTGGATATTAGGAAAAATTTCTTCACCAAAAGGGTTGCTGAGCATTGGAACAGGCCGCCCACAGAAGTGGTGGAGTTGCCGTTCCCTGGAGGTATTTAAAAGATATCTAGATGTGGTGCTTAGGGACATGGTTTTGTGGTGGACTTGGCAATGTTAGGTTAGTGGTTGGACTCCATGATCCTTTCTGACCTTTTCTTCTGATCTTTCTTCTCGTCAGAAGAGGTAGGCTCCAGCCCTGCTGCCCAGAGGTGTTGGGGCAGGATTTGATGGGCTGTGGTTGCTAGCAATGTTCTCCTTGATCTCATCTCACACCTCAGTAAAGGTCACTTCCCTTCACTCCCTGCACCCTTCCCAGCTCTAGACTGTGCTACCCGTTCCAGAGCCTCCTGTCTCCAAGGGATACAATCTCCCTCTCCTCCTGTCACTTGTCCTCCCCTCCCCCAGGGTCAAAACCAGACACAGAGATGACGCACTGGGGGATAAACGAAAATTTCTGTTGCTAACTGGGAAGTTCATCACTTGGAAGACCAGTATGATGCCTGGAGTCATCAGGCATAGCATTTCCAGTAGAAGCAGGGATGTCTGGCAGCTCTCATCACTTATGTCCAAGAAAGTCACATCAACCTTGAGCTAGAAGAGACACAGGCTACAAAGGTGGCTGGGGGGAGCAGAAGGGCCATCCTACAATGGGCGATTCAAACACTTTAAAGTTGTGCAACCAGCTAAAGCGAAGGCTGAGGACAGAAGAAACTGCTACTAAACGCACTGAGGGTGTAAACGTTTGGGTGAAGAAGAGGAGCTATTCAAGCTAAGTACGATGCTGCATAACATGGGCATAAAGAGAAATACAGCTCCAGTGCAGAAGGGACCTGAAATAATTACGCAGACAGGCTCTGCGCAGCTGTCTTGTGCCGTTACAGGCAAGCTCAGCAGCCTGTGCCATTTGGAAATATTAACAATGTTTTTTTTCTGAAACATTAATGTGTTAGAGTTTGGCACGCATCTGGGACAAAGTTTTCACCCATTTTAGAAGTGCAGCACCTTCCAGCTCTTCAACACCTGGCACGGGATCCTTTCCCTTCGTAGTAACAAGGACAGGCTCCTGCTTTAGTGTTCCCTCAATATCTGAGCTGCCTTTCATAGCCTGGCTCTGCAACATGGTGAGGGGCACCGAAAAAACCCAATCCCGTAGCAAACACAGCATTCTCAGCAGCCACGTCCACGCAAACTATAAGCGCTCAGCCACCTGCAGCTAACATTATCCAATCATTTCCACTAAGAGAGAAGGAGAAGTAGTAAAACCCTTAAAAAAGTCACAGGAATCACCAGAGAAACAACTTCTCATCTCAGCACACTACTCTTTGATATCATACTTTCCCCTTTTCAAGCTTTTCCCAATGCAAAAAGCCTTAAAAAAAAAAAAAAAATCATTTTCAGCTCAAGGATAGGACATGAGCAGTTCATTCATTCCAGTTTCTTTTCAAAAAAGATACATTGTTTTCTTTTCCAATAATGGAACTTTTTCAAAATAAATACCGTTTATATTCAGACAAGACCGTCTCCTGCTCCCCTTGTGAGTCGGCACCTGTGCGTGTAGCACCGCAATTATTTTCGCAGGGACACGCTCGTGATCTCAGTTGCTTTGGGTGCTGGGCTGGACGCCAGCCGGAACACCAAGAAACTAAGGAGACTTCTGTGCAGGGATAAGGTGCTGGTTATTGGTAACAAGTAAGAAGAAAAAACTGGAGGGAATGCTTTTCCCCTCCACCTCCTGCATCCTCCCTTCTGAAGATTTTGTCTCCAATTTCCTCCCCTTGCCTTGGGGTCCCTTTCAAGGGATGTAATTGATATAGTCACTGAAAATAATGGAATTTATAGCCCAGGCTCAACACTATAAATTTAGCTATTACATTCCTGATGGGAAAATGAAGAACAAAATGAATTGAGACAGAATATTTGTCTTAATAATTGTCTCTTTTCTATGCCGTATGTGTTTAATACATCTATGTGTATATACGTGCACACATACATATAACTGTATTTAGCAAAGGGGGGGTCTATGTTTGATTTTGGGGGTTTTTTTTGGTTCTTTGGCATTTTTTTTTCTTCTTAAACAATCACATCAGCAAAAAACTATGGCCAGGCAAGCACACATGAGGAAGCCATCTGTAACAGAGCAACAAAGTGAATTTCTTGTACTGGAGCTGTTTGATGGCGGAAGAGCAAAACTTTGCATAATCCAGACACGGTAACAACAAATTGCTCCACGCTGCAAAAAGTGCGCAGCTTCTTCTTTGGGCTTTTGGCTGTTTGTCAGATTTATTTCATTTTCACCCAGGAAAGTAAGAGCTGAGCCAGCACTTCTCTGCTCAAAACCATTGCCCTGAGACTCTGATAAGGTTTCAACCTTCCCTCTTCTCCACTCCTCCCTTCCCAGCCCTGCTCCGACTTGCACTGTTTCTGGCTGGGCTAGTCCAACGTCATCTCCATCCCGCTGCGAACGTACCACCAAAAAAAAAACCCTGCATGTCCAAGCTGTGATCATTTGTCATTTAGATAGAGTCTATGATATGAACCATGGCAAACACTGTAATGACTAATTTCAAACATTTATTACAACACTTGAGAGACTTGAAAGCTCTCCCTGCTCTTGATTTTAATAAATGCAGTCTTGAAGCAGCCGCTTATCAAAGTGACACAAATTGTGTGGTAAATAGATTATGGCACAGCTGAAATACTGGAAAATGAGATCAGAAATGCTACTATCTTCCATTTAAGGCTTTGTAAGATGCTCTGATCAAGCAGATTCCAGAAAAGTGGCATGGGCAGAGCTGGTGGAAGTGGGAAGAAGCCAAAATGCCAGCGGATCAACACAGGCCCAGCCAGCTGCTTATCATCTGCCTATTTGCATATGTACAATCTCTTTCACATTAACGAGTTTGTACACCAAAGGGCTGGGGAAGAGATACCAACAGTCCTTGAAGTCATCATTTTAGTGCCAAACCAAGATACAAGAGCGGCTTCATCTGGAAAGGAGTTATCACACCAACAGCAAGACTTCCTTCTCTGCTCCTCGATCTCATCGTCTTCATGGAATAAATATAACTCTTATCAAAACTTACCAACAGTACTGAAAAGGGAAACATTTTGTCTTTTGGCAAATTACATATAGATTTCAATATGCAGATAAATTAAAAGCTGAATTAGTATTCATAAAGTTCTAAAAATTGAGACAAGATCTTCATTTTTGGAATATGCTTTGACCCAGAAAACTGTTAAAAGTCTGGAAAACTGTTGTTTTGTATTTAAAAAGCATTCCCAAAGGACATGGAGAAGGAAAGTACAACAAGCCACATTTTTCTGCCAGCCACCCAGGGACTCTGTAGGCCAGCTGGTAAAGAAATGAGACAGGAAAATTAGCTTGGAAACGCAAGAACATTTTCACCAAAACAGGATTCATTTTCAGAATCAGCTGCTGCCAATTGTTTTTCAGGTACAAAGACAGAAAAAACTAGTATCAGGCATCTGGTATTACGAGATTTCCCATCCAGTATAGCAAACAGCATGGGTCAGCTTATCTCCGTATTTATAGCTCTCTTCTTACTGAAGCAGCCAGGTCAAACTTGCATGGGAAGGAAACGCACCCACTGCCAGTGAAATGGGAAGTACTAGAACTTGGGGTTTCAGCTCAGCTCCAGACAAAGGGCATGGTTGTCTTCAAGGTCACCCACAACAGCCTAGCACTGCACAGACATTCACGTGGCAGGCTACCCACCCCAACTCAGAGCTCTTTTAGGCTAAAGTTTTGAAGTTCCCTAGGGTCACTGGGCACTAAACTGGGAGCAAGAGCTGTCTGTAGAGACACTAGTGGCCACAGCAGGTGCCTGGACTCCAAATTTAGGTATCTAAGTTGGATGATTTAAATTTGACAAAGACAACACCCCCCACTGTGCTAATTTTGGAGGATCTTTGCCCAAATCCCCCAGGCAATGCTTCTTTGCCTCTTTATGGTCCATTCCTTTGAAAAGATGCTGCCTAAGAATAAGGCTGCAAGTTTTGAATATGCAAAGCAGGAATATTCCCCATCAGATATTCTTTTGCTTTATTCATATGATTGAAACTCTTGCTATGGTTCTTGCAAATCCAAGGAAATGTGTTTACAGTCTCATCAACTGAAAAGAATTGGATTCCCACGTTGTGGCTCAGGGGATTTTCTGGGGTTTCTATCAAACGCAGTGACTCTGGCAGCAGAAGGCTACTTTAATAAGCGCCTGTACTACAGTTTCATATTAGAATACACAATTAAAACCAGAAGAGGAAAAAAACACACACGCGTTCAATCTCCTTTCAGAAGAAACTCCAAAAATCTGGGGAGCGAGGGAAAACAGATTGATCCCAATTGCCCGAAGTTCTCTCCTGTATCTCTTTTGCCCTTGATGCTGGGGAACTGTCATCCCCAGACCTGAAAGGCTTCTTTGGTTCCACACACAAGGTACGGGAGAGCCTGGCAGAGGAGATGGGAGCTCTGCAGCTGCGGCAGCATTGCATCTCCACTGCCATCACTGCGTCTTCACTGCAGCCTCCATCATTGCTCATGCTGAGAGCAAAGCAGAAAGGGAAGAGGAGCAACCTCTTGCTCTCCAGACTCTGCAGACTAGTGTTACAGACACCTTCCTGGGGGATGAAGTTAACGCACAAAGCAGCTGCTTGGAGCACACAGATTCCTCATCCAAGCATTTCCTCTCCTGCCACAGTACCAGCACGAGCAGGAAAAGCTGCAGAGGCTTGGCACGTTCCAGCCTGTGCAGGGCACAAGACATTCAGCTTTCCCCAGCACTGCGAGCTGTTGTCTTACAACATGCAGGCAGTTGGTGGCACCCAGCACAGATGAGGTACACGTGGCACAGGACCAGGCAGCTGAGCCCATTTAATATGTTTCACCTTCTGGCAGTGCCTCCCCTTCTCCACTGACTGGGGACAACGAGCGCGGGACTCCTTGCGCTGCCACTATGCCAGAAGGATCCAGGCGTTGTTAAGCTGGATATGCACTAGTGATCGCACACACCTTACCCACACGAGCCCCAGTGCAAAATGCACCTCATAGGATTTGGTCTGGGACAACCTGATTTTTCCTCTATACAGGATTCCTTTGGCCAAAGAACCTACTTGTCTCATTCCCTACCAATGTCCCCAGGCAAGATAACCCACATTCATTGGGAATGGCTGGGAAAAATATGAGCCCTGGAACTGAATATAGACCAACCTGGCACTATAAGCATCCTGCGAGGATGCTGAGTCTTGCTTCCAGTTGCCTTACAGCAGGGCAGTGGAAGCCCCACACCCTCCTCCCAGTCCATCACTGGGGGCTCTCGTTATCACCAGCCAAGAACCACCCTGGGCTTTTCAGCCCCGACCTACACGATATGGGTCCAATGGCTTTATACAGGATTTTCATGCTCAGTCAGGGAATTTAGGCACCCTGGTAGTAACATCCGCCTCAAACGCACACCAGGACTTCGGGAGCTTTCCTCCCTTTCTGCTTTATAGCCTGTATACAGATCAGGCTTGCTTTTGTTGCACAAAACCACAACTACTGTTGTGTGGTACAGGAGCTGCTCTCAGAACAAGTGTAACTCAGCCTAAAATGTAGTTTCAGTGACTTTCATCTATAAATCACAAGCTACCTTCAGGTGGCAGGTAACTGTCACCCCTTCGATGCCGGGGACTGCAGCACGCAGAGCTGCTCAAATCACTGCCTGTCAGGAAGGGCAGAGCTGGAGCTCAGGTTTCCCAGCTCTCAGCACAACCAGCTCCTATTTGCTTTTCACTTTCTCTGTTCCCAAGTCATAAACAGAGGTGGCATTTTTGACAGGTATTTCAAGCTCTTGCTGGGTTCGTTTTTTCCATTTAAGGAGTCATTGACAACAATTCACCCACCTCTAATTCAAACAAGGGGCTTGCTTGCTACCTGCTACCCACTGCCTCCGCGCTCCTGCGGAGCCCCAGCCCAACACTGCCCACGACAGGATGGGCTTCCGAGCGCAGCCAGCGACCCTGGCAGAAGAAACACCATTGGGATAAGGAGAGAGATGCTCACACTGAGACGTAGCCATGGCAACATGCTTTTGCAGAGCAGGAGGCATATCTGCCAAGGCTCAGAGATTTGCCATTTGATCGCATGGATTTCCATGCTCTGGATGCGATCACATCACACAAAATCCAGGTCAGGCTTGATGCCTTGAATAATTCTTTACCCTCAGGGGCACAGAACTGATGTAGGAAGCTGCGTCTCATGGAGGATATGGTAGGATTAAACAGATTATCTTTTTGGCCAAAAAATAAAGGTGAGCTGTGCAAATGAAGAGACACCCAGTTCTGCTTTTATTGCACGGGAGGCGGCGGGGAAGCGGCAGAACTGCAGAGCTGTGCTTGGAAATCTGCACTTCCCAGGGAGGAGATAAATCAAAAGTCTCTAGAGCCAGGGTACAATCCTTCTAACTAAAAAGCCCATCCCATCTTCCTCCTCACCTTGCCACTGTTATCCAAAGATTGGAGTAACCACCTTTCCAAACTCACAACTGTCACAGCCATCCATTGCTAGATTTTCGCCCATGGCTACCTCTGAACAACCCATCTGGGCTGGGCAGGCTCCTGGCAGGAGTTGTCAAACCACCGGTGCAGACCTTCCCCTGGCCCCCAGCATCCACGGAGGTGACAGCCCCAGCAGCCCAGTGCCGACCCAGGAGCAATCCTCCTGCTCTGGGGAGCCAGCATCCTCACCCTGCATGCAAAGCATCTCCTGCAGCCCTCTGCAAAAAGGGACCACCAAAAGAGTAGAGCCACGGGGTGACAGAGGAACAGCCCCGCGTTGGGATGGTAGGGAGAACATGAAGCCTTAAGAGGTAAAGGCAAGGCGAGAGAGAGAGAGAAACCACAAACACTTCAGGGCTTCAGAGATTTGTTGGAAAGCCTGGGATGAAAATATTCTCTTTTGGGTTCTGCCACTGAACCAGACCTGCAGACTGGCAAGGGCTATGTTTGCTCTGATATGTGCCTGTGCAAATCATGAAAGCCAGGTCTGAAGCCCGGAAAGAACAGGCAGCTTGAGAGCAAACAGCACAGAGCAAGCGAAGGATGTGCCAAGCATTTTGATTCAGGCAAGTCTGCAAGAACTGCTGCGAACTCCAGGCACCTCTTTGGGTCGGTGGAGAGAGAAGAGGGGGAAGGAGCAGCCAGAGCTTGACGTGACATCGCTCAACCTTCTTCACCCTGATGTAGTCTCCATCGCCCGATCCCAGGACAGGACAGTGATAGAAGAAGCCACAGCTCCACAGAGTGGCTTTACCCTGGCTGCGATGCTGTGTGCACTCAGCTCCCTGTAGTGGGGAGGGAGGGGGGCTAAAGAAAATTATCAAGCTCAGGTGGAAATAGGAGTCTCATCCGAGTCAGAACTCAGCTGTGTTGGGGGGGGAGGGGGAGAACCTAAAGGCTTATTTCACATTTTGAAGATATTTTTCTCCCTTTTATACTAGCATACCTGAAACCCCTAGAAATCTAGATGTTCTTCACCTGGCACCTTTTAAAGAGCGTGCCCTTCCCTCAGTAGCTCCAGGGCTTTAACCTTCTGAAAACGACAGGTCCTGAGAACTTGAAAGGAAAAGCCAGCAAGGCAGAGATCATCCTCCATTAGAGCAGGAACAGGGAGGGAGGGGGAATTTATCCCAATGAGAGGAGTCTTTTGGAGAGGTTTAATTCACTCCCATGTCAGGTCCTTTTCTTGCCGCCCTCCCCACCCCCTGCTCCCCCTGAACCAGTCTTCCCGTCCCTTGCTTTTCACCTCTGTAGGTTTGAGCATGAGATAAACATGCCCTAATTATTTTCCTCTTGCACAGCTGAGCCCTGCAGCCCTTCATTTCCTTACCTGAATGCTCTCGCTTCAAGTGGGTTATATACGACAAAGCTGCGCGACTATATTTGTTGCGCGGCAGAACTCGGGTGTCACACAAGCATCTCTAAACCCTCTTTTCCTCGGCACAGACTAATAAAGGACATGAATTACTTGGCCTTCTTACAGTCCAGCAGGCCAAAAGACTAAGGGAGGGAAGAAACAGGGTCACAGATCCTCTTGCCTTCAGACAAATAGCACGGACACCTCTCTGGTAGACAGAGATTAAAACTTGCCTTCAGTTTTGTGCTCAGTTTTGCAGAGGGAAGAGCTTGGTTGCATTGCAACTGCCTTAACGTAACCTTAGTATCTTCTGTCTCAGTAGGCACCTTGTCAGCAGCTTCTGCCAAGGGCAGGGAGCAGTGGGAACAGCCACTGCACCGTCTGTCCCATGGGGTGACCCCAGAAGAGCCTGGCTTCTGCTCCAAGCCAAGGCAAATCAACACAGACCTGGGCAGTGCAAGGGGAGCGAAAGCTGGTGCTTTTGCTGCATTTGCTACATCATTCTCCGCACAGTTTTACGAGTGATGAGCTCCAAAGTCTCCCATCATGACTGCTGCTTCTTTGTACCAAGGGCAGACCACCAACACAAAGCTCCCACGAGGCAGACGCCATCCCCACTTTCACACACCAATATCAAGTGCAGCATGTAGACAGGAAGAGGCACTGAAGGTCAGCAGACTTCCAAACCTTGCCTTATGCAGGTAAATTATAGTAGGAAAAATCATCACCTAGAGTATCCACTTGAATACAGGTCTTTGAAACACTTCTACGTCAGTACTAGGCACAGAGCATAAAGAGGTGGGACATCTTGGTCGACACAGTAACCCTCTTTCAAAATTTTCAGACCTTCAGGTAACTGTCTTGCCTGCTGACACCACATCTGAACATGTGAACCTTTCACAGCGATTCCTCAAGTTTTCCCTTTCCTTGCAGAGTCCTCTTTCAAGATGACTTCTTCATGAGGTCAAGAAAGACAACCCCAACAAGCGCAGAGGCTGCAAAGGTCCTGCATTAATGATGCTAATAACAGCGATATCATGCCAGGGATGCTACCAACAGATTAATTCTGTGATACAGACCAAGAGACAGAGGTCACCATGACTTCTGGCCATCAGATAGCTCAGCCATAGCCCCTCGTCTGGGACCATATTGGTATAGAAAGCTGTGCTGGCATGAGGGCTGCGGGGCAATGCAGCTCCCCTCCTCCCTGCGAGGGAGCTGGGCAGCGCAGACAGTCGGAGTCTGCTGGCAGCTGGTCCTACAGCCCAGCCAGACATCTGGCTGCTCCCCATCCCGGAGCACAGCAGCGTGCACTCCTGTCATCCCCCAGTTCTGCTTCCACAGCTCTTTCCATGTCCTGTTCCTCCCAACTCCATGTAGATTTTGCAGTGTGGCTTGTAAGATCAAAAAGGTTTGCGGAGCTTTGACCCAGCCCCCCTCACTGCTTTGAACTCCTAATTATTTTGCTAATTCTGAGTCTAGCACTAAGATGCTCTGAGCGCACCTAAAACCTTCCCCACAAAAATCAAGCTGCAGAACGTCTCCCTGGATCTAATCCCCAGTGAGAAATACTCTAACCTTTCCCAGTAACCAAGAGCAGAGCTTGTCTAGTCATTTGCAATTAAGTTCCTGAGCTAATGAAGCTGCTTTAAAAAAACAAAAAAGAAAAAGAAAAAAACCCAGCAACCTCAGGTCAGTCTAATTAAGAAATGTTGTACCTTGCAGTCCCGGTGTATCTCATGGCAAACAGCTGTGCATGCTTTCAGCTTTGACAGCAGAAAAGGTGTGATTATTTATTTATTACGTGAATGCGGAGAAGCTTCAGGAGTACGAGACGCCTGTGCTGTAAGGGAGCTGGAAGTACAGAGAAAAGAAATGACATTCAGCTGAAACCTGTAATTATAAGAGGGGACGTTGACCGTATAAAATGCAATTTTGTAATGAATACTTATGCATTAGCTTTTCTTCGAGATTAAAAGTACACAATCGAATCAAGGCCAAAGTGGAGCTTGCCCTCAAGGAAAGACAGTTTGGAAGACAAATGCAATTATGCCACTGCCATTTGCAATGCTACAGAAAGTGGTCGAGGAAACCTCTTGAAAAAAAGTCTTAGAGAAAAAACTATTTGGAAACGATTCTGCTCCTGATTTGAGTCTCTCCCTTCCCTCTGCAAGGTAAGGGATCTTTGCTGCTAGCTACGGGCTTACGCAAACAGGATCTTGCCAGCCAACATCTGCTCCTGACACGCGTTACCCATCTTAGATCAGCAAACAACCATCTTCCCTCTGCTTTTCTTCTGACGGAACAACATTTATATCGCAAGAACTAGATCTGATCTGCAAAGGCAAAATTTTAATGGAGTGCCTCGACAGAAAAAACCCCTAATTTTAGGAACTGGTCCTCTGCGCCCTCTTGATTTCCTCATGTCGCCCCATCCCTCTGCCCTTGTCTCTGCACTGCGCCAGCCCCCAGCCCTTCAGGACTCTGCCCGCTGCACGGCGGGGTCCCCAACTTCCCAAGCATCCGTCAAGCCACTGGTACGTGTCACTGGTGCCTGAAACGCTGGTTCCCTGAGCTCTGTGCTCTTCACTCGACAAGCAAGGAGTGACAAGGTGTTAAGCAACAGAAGTTGTATTTAAGCCTATCTTTCTTTTTTAGCCAATTAGATCAATTTTACAATCTGCAGAAGACACCAAGGTTAGAGGGCAGCTGCCAACGCTGCTCGGGCACAGTTCATCTTGATCGGTTATTAAAATTCTGCCTGTTAGCTGGTGAGAAGAGATGCACCGCAAACGACCTCGCACTGCCGAGAATCCCATCGAATCATGTCCACGGCTGAATGGAGCTTTTGCACAGAGCTCTCCCCCAGCCCCCAAAATCAAAGCAGCCCAGAAAAAAACCCCAGATCTTTTCTGGATTATACTACAGACATGGCCACAGTTAAGGGAGGGGTAGTGACGCGTTCACAGTGACAGCTTCCCATGAGCCAACCCCGGACCCTCAGCAGCAGGCTGGGTCTGCAGCGAGCCATCGCTGCCCAGCTGAGCACGGGCTTCGCTGCAGCACACGCTGTGCCCGCCTCGGACAAGCTGCTCCCCAAAACAGCCGGTGCACCCAACCACCCCGCAACAACAAAACCACGAGCAGAGACGACGCACATCGGACTCACGCGATCGAGTGACACTAATGGCAAGCCACCCAGCTGCACTCAGACAGCAGGAAAAAGCCCTGTACCCCACCTCTGCTCAGCATAACCCTCAACCCCGAGCGATCCCGCAGCCTGGAGAGCTCAGCGACAACCCTAAAATTACCAATCGGCAAGGATGCACAAAGGGAGTCCCCAAACCAGCACATGGGGTTGAGGGAGGCAGGAAAGAATAGAATTTAAAGAGAAGAGAAGCAGCCAAATGTGGGGAAAAAGGAGGGAAGGGGGGGGGAAGATCTCAAGAGCATCCACTTAAGTTCTGAATTGCCTGGCTTTGTCTCTGCTTCACACAATGGAAACGTACAGTAGCAACAGACAGATGCTGAGAGCTGGTTTGCTTCTCATCTGCAATTCCAAACACCCTGTCAGGAACAAATATTTGAAAAGACATCTATCCAACCATTAACGTACCTAGTGGGGCGATTTTTTTTTTCTTTTAAGAAAAATAATTCTGCATTCATGACAAAGATGATCACGCAGAGATGCCAACAGAACGACCAGAGGGCTAAGCAAAGTTTTAGGTCTGTCTTTAGGGCTGAAGACAGCTCACTATCGAGTTGAGAAGGTGCAGCTGGTGAAGTATTTGCAGTATAGGGAAAGAGGGGGGGGGATCAGGCAGCTGTATTTTTAACTGATCATGTGCTTGCTTCTGTTTCGTAAGATTTATTCCGTCATTAATCACTGCCCTCCCTTCATTCATGTTAAATATAAAAATGATTAGGAAAGATCCTCATCATGGTTAAAAAAATAATTAGCTGCTACATCATGTTGCACACATTCAGACAGAAAGGAGTGATTAAATTAGGAATATTAAAACCCCATTAATCTGTGCTCAACTTAAGCTCTGCTTGTTCATCTCACTGTGGCACTTATTATTTCTGACACTGAAAGATATTTGAATTACTAGCTGAAACAAGGTCACTATCAGAAAGATGTCAGGTCAGCAATTAGTCAAAGGTGGGAGAAGCTACCAGAACTGAGCCGTGCTTGACATACCACAAATGTGTCAAGAAGTCTCCCCTTCCCAGTGTCACTGCGATGAGCGGGTCAGCGTCGGGACACCAGTGGCAGCCCTGCTGTCGCCTACCTGCTGGTACCAGGGCTGCCAAATCCCCCGTGCAACACCTTAACTCCTAAGGTTGCCCCAGATCCCCGTGCCTCGGCCTTTGGGAGAAAGGTTGGGGCAATGGGAACAACTTGACGCCCACATCTGGACCCGTGCATCTTCCCTGGGCTCGCAGCGGGCGAGCGCCAGCCCCCACCGCGGCGGTGCCTTGCCGGGCACCCCGGCAGCAGCTGCCTTCGGCACAGGGCACAGGCTGCAGCGGGAAGGACAGAGTCAATGCAAGGAGAACGGAGCTTTGAGTCTAAGCCAATAGCATTGATTTCAATATAATTAACTAGCTTGTTCACCACTTGCACTAATGCCTGCAGGCAGGAGCACTTATTGTTCACATAACAAAGCACTCTGAGATGTTTTCTCCCTTTCAAGAGGCTAATAACCTCACTTCTCTTTTGGCTTACGAAGCAAAAGCAGCCAGCCCAGCATGAGAGAGATGGTGACAGATGCACCAGAAAGACCCATAAAAAATGATTTCCTCTGGGGGGATACGTGCAAGCACACAAGCATTTGATGGCAACAAGAGAAGATAGCCACAGATCCGCGTGTTTCACGGACTTGTATTTAAAGAGTGGTCTGGAGGGAAAGGCACTGCACAGAACTGACATGGGCTGTGTTGCGTTCACCATTTGCCTGTCCTTGCTGCTGAGCGGGGAGCATTGCACGAGCAAGGTCCCACACAGGCAGCTGGCACTGGCCCCAAGGCGAAGGTCTCCAGTGCTTCCCTTTCAAAGAGCACAGAACCGCGTTTGCTCGGTGCCGTGGACAGGGCAATCATCATCTACCGCAGAACTGCCATAGCAATAATCGCAAATTTTACGTTCATATTCAAGAATGGGAAAAAAGTAATGATTTTTTTAATGGAACTACTGGCTAAAGTTTTTGGAGAGCCCCAGCAATGCTGTGTAGCAACCTTTAGACTACAACAGGAGGTCTTTGTCATTGCTGCAGAGCCCGTTCGCCATTCCCACCGCGCTGAGCAAAACCCTTGGAGATTTGTTGTTACTGGGAGCCAGGTGTCACCCACCACCGCACACCGATAAGGGAAGATGTGAGCACAGGAGGACATAAAGAAAGCTGACAAGTCCATTGCCTCTCACAGATGAGCTCCTAGGCTGCTTTTCCAGCCACAGGTGGACTCAGGTGCTTGATGGTTGATACCTTTGATATCTTTTCTCTGCTTGCCCTCATTGAGGGGGGGGCGAGGGGAGGAAGCAAACAAACAGAAATTTTCATCCACAGATCTCCCAAAGTCCTTCCTAAGCACAACATTCCGGTATACAGACTATTTACTGTACACCGCATTCAGAGCTGACAAAACCACCTCTGAGCCTCTTCAAAAAGGAAACAGACAATAAACCAGCTAACAAGCCCGCGCTCTAATTGACAACACAGAAAGGAGGGAAAGATGCTGCACCTACTTGCAACTGCGGGAAGAACTTAAGGGAAGCTGTATATAATTAATCGAGTTGGGATTTCACTAAGCTCCCCCGGTCTTATGAGAAATGCCATAAGACATTTAATGACCACAGGTGAGGAGAATCTTGGGTTTACATCTCATTCGAAACTTAGCGTGCAGCATACAAAGTGATCCAGCACCACCCCCAGCCTCCCCCCAGATGATTCTTTCCCCGTTTCTCGTTGCCTTCGGACAACCCGGGGCGCTCCCCCCAGGAGCCGTGGGACCCCTTTTGGAATGAGATGAACAAAACTGCGCTGTGCGACCGCTCCAGTGACTGCTCAGGGGAAAAGTTAGCTGAATATGAATCTCTCTACCATTTTGCTGTTATTTCCTCTTAGAAGAATGCAGCTGGGATGGGGGGGGGAAGTCAAAGCAGCAAAAATGTCTTTGCCAAAATATTTATTTACTATCAACACTTCGGGATGTGTTTTGTGTAGACAACAGCCACCACACACCAGCAAGACACCCTGACTTTACCTGCAAAGAGTGGGATTTTCAGCTAGGCACAATAGCAGCTTATTGTTACCCTTGGAGGCCAGCAGAGGTTTGCCATTGACTTCACCAAGAAAAGAAATGAGCCAGCAAAGCGCTTTCAAAATTCCTCCCTACTAATAATAGCAGAGACACCATGGGGCAGCGGAGTATTTAACAGGTGAGATCTGCTGTATCTTTTACTTCATTTGAAATGGCTTTGAGGCTCACCTACATGAACAAGAAATCATATGCAGCTATTACAGACCCCCAGCCATCCTTAACCGTTGACATCTGGGAGGTTTATTTGGGAAGTAAGGAAAACAAGGAGCAAACCCTGGGAACCCGCACTGAAAGCCGGTGGCTGGTAAGCTGGGTGGGCAGTGGGAGCAGAGATTTGCTTGGTGACTGAACTTACTGTGTCCCTACCCTTCGTCCAGCGCAGCCTTGACGACAGAGCCACGGATATGTTTAAAAACACATTTTCTTTCTAAATGCTGTTTGGAGGTGAGGGAGCAGAACAGAATAAATCTGTGGCTTTAGGTCTTCATCCAGCTGGGACCTCTGTATACGGCAGTTTGGTTACTATGTTGCGCGTACATCATTGCTCCTGTTGCACAATTAGTCGTTTAAAAAAAAAAATACAAGTATAATACCCTAAATGACAATAACTGGGAAGACTAAGAACACGTCCAAATAATGGGAGTGATTCTGGCCACCAAGCAGCGAGCAAGCACTCCCTTGCCCCAAGTACTGTGGAATTAAGACACTCATAAATCCTTGCCCAGCAAGCCCTGGAGAAATAAAAGAGGCTTTAAATATAATCTAGCCTACCACTTCATATAGCAAGGGGAGCAGCAGAACTGAGGGTAAGCAGAGATCAGCAGAGGAAAGGACAAACATAATTGCTGGAGTCAAGCAGAGAAAATTGCAGGTAAATACCAGCTAGACATGATGCCCAAAACTTCCCCGAAGCCCGAGGTGGCTGCGCGGTTCGCACCCAGCTCGCTGCGGCTGCAGCCACGTGCGGCGAGGGAAGGGGGCTGCTGACACGTAGGTCAAGCAGAGCTGTAAAAGGCATCGCTAAATGCACGATAGCTTGTTAACCGGAGCCGTGCCGTTGAGACTCCATTGCCGGATAAGCTTTTGTACAGCTTTGACACTTAGGAATGGTGTTAGGAAATGCAGAGCTTGCCAGCTCTTTAGGACTTCAGCCAGCGCAATGAATGGCATTTGTGGTACCTCTTCCAACTTGCTGGCACAACATTTTGCCACACGTTCACGCATGCATCCTGTGGCAGAGACCTGGAGGAGGGGAGGCTCAAAACGACAGATCTGGCAGGGAGGGAATTGGGCAGAGCTGGACTCATAAAAGGAAAAATAATATTAAATAAAATCAATCCATAGACAGCTGCACCGCTGTAACTCATCCTTTTGCTTCCTAGTCCAGGTCTGAACCACCAGCAGTGGTTCCCTTGTCTCTGGGTGGCACTGGCCACTGCAGCAGCTCAGAGGGGGCATTTCAGGGCAGGGAAGGGCAATCCAGGGGCAGTCGCATTGCAAGAACTTCGTGTTGCCAGGGAAACAGCTGATTTGGTAACAGAAGCATCCTTCTGGGGCTATTTTTTTCTCCTCATTGGTTTTGTATCTCCATAGAATCCGCTAACTTAGTCAAGCCACAGACAGCAGAGCACCAGCCACAGGACATCAAGCAACATGCAGCAATCCAGCAGTGCCCGACACAGAGCGAGCAAGAAGGTCAGGGTGCACACCAGTGCTAAAGGCACCAGGCAGAGACGAGCAAGGTTTCATCTTTAATACGTGGAGAACTGCCTAACATTGCTGTTAAATGAATCCTCACTAAGCTATAAATAAAAGCAGGCTGCGTCTCCAACGACCAAGACACCAACTCCCAAATCCAGCTCCCTGCAACCAAGTGCGTCCCGTGCCCTCTTCTCTTGCCCATCCATCATCCCTGAAGGAAGGAAGAGGCCCTTCAGGACCCTTCCCAGCACCTCCCCGTGCCCATTGCCCCATGCTAATACAGACACTGGCACGTTCACGCTGCTCTGAATGCCCTGCTCACGCTCAGTCGTGATGCTATTAGATGTCACGGGTGCAAAAACCACATTAGAAGGGGAGAGCGAGTCTTGCAGTGCAGTGAGTGAGCAAATGGCCCCCGCCACCTCGGGCAGGGTTTAGTCAGACGGCCGGGGTGCTGTGCAGCACAGAGAGGAGCCTGCACACATCGCAGCAACTCAGCGCAAGCTCCCGCAGCTGCAACCCGGGGCAACAGCCGAGAGAGACAGCATTTAATTTCAGTTCATTGAAGACAGCACAAAACCTAAGGAACTTGGCACTAAGCTTCGATAAAGGACAACCCAGTGCAAGAAGTCCTCTGCTGGGAGTTACCTGGGCTGAGAACTGCATGGTGCTGCACGAGCACGGGAAGACAAGCAGCATCTTCACCTTAGTGAATGGGGCTTGCTTAACTTACTCTGCTGGCAGGGCCTAAAAAAGTCTAATTTCTGCATTTCTCCTGGCTCCCAGCCTGACCCCTGTAAAGTTTCCCAAGTCTGAGGGCTGTAAGGAGCTCCTCACAGGAATGCTATCCCACAGGACAGAAACCAGCCAGACCCTTGGTCATCTGAGTGCTTCAAAACTTCTCAGGCAAGCATGTGATCAAGCAGTGACCCTCAGATAAACAAAAAAATATCTGAGAAGACAAGAGCGCAGGTAAAATTCACCAATGCTTTCTAACATCTTCCTTGGTGGAAAACATCTCTGAAGTAATAGGAGGCACACCAAGAGGAAAACTAATCCCATAGGGGATCCCTTCAGAAGCAAACTGCAGCCATGACGTGCTGTCAGCCCCCATGTCCCACAGAGGGACTGACCAGGGAGACTGCCGCAACCAGAGATTTCAGCTTCAACGATTATGAAATTGTCAGTGGGGGGCTTGTTTAAACTGGATTTCTACTTTTCACGTGGGTCAAGATTTGGGGGATTTCCAGAGCTTTCCTAGTTGAGGCTTCTCTAAGCAAACAAGAGAAGGAAAGTTTTACAAGCTCATCTTGTTGCTCCTACACACGTAGGTAAAGGAGCCACGGCTGTAGCGGTACTTGGCCCAATTCAGCCCCAAACTGTCCCAGCCAGCCCCTGTGCCCCCCTCCGAGCCCGCTGCAGGGAGGGAGCTGGACGCGTCCCAGCGCGGCAGAGGGGCTGCTGCTCTCCGAAGGCTTGCAGAGCTGGGTGTCTGCAAGCAGTGGTACAGGGCTGCATTATCCGCCAGCTCCCAGCAGGTCACCAAATGGCTCAGGTTTGCTTGGAGGGAGGAGGAGGAGACGGGCAGGGATTGAGGAGAAAGTTTTGCGCTTTCTTGCTACCTTTATGTTATGTAAAATAATTCCTCATGGTTAACTTCAGTGCAGTCAGCTCCTCCGGTGAAGCGGCTCAAACCATGAAAGGCCACACCAGAGGGGTTATTACAGCCGTTCCTCCCATTTTGGGGCAGCTCAGGAGCTTGTCATTACCAACGTAACAAAGCTGTGGTGTTTCCATCCCCCAGGGCACACCACGAGCTGCACACTTCGAGGCCCTGGGAAGGAGCCGCTTTGCAGGGTGACCACATCCTGGTGGTGCGGAGCCCGGGCGGCGGCAGCATCGCTCGGAGCTGCAGCAACAGGAAGGGAACGGGGCTGAGTCCCCCCAGCACCACGAGATGGGGCAAGGAGAGGATGGAGGGTAAGCGAACAGGGTGCGTGGCCAAGTCCGCCCAGCACCACGAGACGGGGCAAGGAGAGGATGGAGGGTGAGGGAACGGGATGCGTGTCCGAGTGCCCCCAGCACCACGAGATGGGGCAAGGAGAGGATGGAGAGTGAGGGTTATAAAGCTTCTCCGAGGAAAAGCCACCCTTTTGGGTTCTTTCAAACCCAGCATGGGTCAAGTAGCACCAACGGGCTCAGACCACTCCTCACCAACTCCTTTCCTCCATGCAATCCAACACGCAAGTCTGCACCGCGGACGTGGCTGAAGTCCTCTACCCGGGCTCCCGCAGCCGCCCCAGCAAAGCCCAAACAGTGCAAATCTGCCTGGCCACGACAGCAAAGTAATTTCTCCTCCCTGACGTGTTTTATTACCCAACAGAAGGAAACCCATATTTTTGGAAATTGAATTACACTTTCTTGAATATTAAGAGAAAAAGTTATTCCCTTCGCTGAGCCGCATTAATAACAGCCCTGGTTTACAGCTCGCAGGGAGGGAACAAACTAAATTTTCTTGTGGTGACTTTCGGTTCTCGAGCTGAGACCCAGCGTGTGGATCTGCTGCTCACAGCGACAGCGAGCTGCTTGTGGAGGCTGCATCAAACACCCGGGCACTGGGAAATGTCAGCTTTGTAGAGGCAGGACAGAAACCGGAGAATGTCTTTCAAACCAGTAGCATCAGGGCACTTGTACCCAGGGTCTCTGGTCACAGATTCAACTTCTAAAGAAAGAAGCAAAGAGGAAAAATCCACCTCATCTTCCCAAGGCAATTTTGAGTTTTTACCAAGTGAAAAGGGTCTTTGTCTTTACTCATTGCAAGAACTTTTATCAGGCAAATGGGCAGTGTAAAAAGGATGTTTCTTGCAACAAGGACCAATCCCCCCCCCC
>Ga0065711_1036985_pt1 | contig 20338 bp, 13 predicted proteins | sample Hoacrofraction12_FD_59098 | JGI IMG/M metagenome (GOLD analysis project Ga0065711, IMG submission 59098) | Hoatzin crop microbial communities from Cojedes, Venezuela - Epithelial fraction 12 v2 (version 2) | ecosystem: Host-associated > Birds > Digestive system > Esophagus > Crop | place... | reverse complement strand
GCTTGGTGGAATTATCCCCCGTGCATCCAGCGCTGCAATAAAGAATGCCTGCCTTTTAACACTACATTGGTGTTACGAGGTTTTATTCCCGGATTTTCGGTGACAATTCCACTGAATTCCAAGTAAAGCTTTGTTTGTAGTTGAGCCTCATGGATCATTTTTGTGACTCCTGGGTACTGCACAGAGAACTGAAAATCTCACCTCCCCTTACGCACTGGAAGTCTTGAGAACAGGTTGAGATGGTTTCGGCCTCAAGACCTCTAATCATTCACTTTACCGGGTAAAACTGTCTGTTGCCGAGTGCCAGCTACCCTGAGGGAAACTTCAGAGGGAATCAGCTACTAGATGGTTCGACAAGTCTTTCTCCCCTAGACCCAGGTGGGAAGACTGGTTTTCATGTCAGGACCGCTATGGACCTCCACCAAAATTTGGTCTGGCTTCACCCTGCCCAGGCATGGTTCACCATCTTTTGGGTTCTAGCATGGATGTTCACGCTCCACCTCCTCGGCCAGGCAGTGCGGGTGAGATGGGCCAGTGGTGCGCCTGGGGCTTCTTGATCTATGCGCCCCAGGATCTCACCTCAGCTGATGCATGTCAGCCCTCACCTTCATTGCTCCGCGGGCTTTCAGGACAGCCCCTGAGTCGTGCACGTGCTAGACTCCCTGGTCCGTGTTTCAAGACAGGTCGGGTGGGTAGCTGACACCTCCCTTGTCCCCAGGATTCGGCAAGACCTGCTGCCTGGGGTCTGTAACACCCAGCACTAGGCCACCTGCTATCACCATGACATATGATCTTGTTCTTGTGCTTATTAAGGTCTGCCTCAAAGCTTGTTAAGTAGCTTGTCCCTGTTCCACTCTTAAACCTGTTTTGGAAGGTCACTGCACTGAAAGTAGGAAGCTTTTTTTCCCCCCTTAATTTCCAACCAAAGTTATTTTTTGCAACACCTACATCTACTCTTTCTTGTTTTGAATTTGCTCCTTTGAATTTTAAAGAGTCTTCCCCACGGCTGGTGTGTAGTCCTTGCGACATTCAGTCTTCACCTTCAAACTTTCATTTGGCTAGATTAAGTAAACCAGCCTCTCTGTTTATTCTCGCAAAAGACCACCAGTTCTCTGGCTCTCCTATTACCCTGTCTCTGTACCAAAGTCAGCTGGAACTCCCTCTTGCACATGAATGTCTTGGAACTGTATAGAAAAATTTAGGTGATGAATTTTACTAAACAATTTTATTAATACTTCCCCATCAATAGTAAAAACAGATATTTTTACTGGAGGCTTCTTTCAGGATCCGTCTTCCACTGGCCACTGGCCATTTTGGCTCAGTCGCCATTACTGGCACTGAAGTGACCGCTTCTTCAGTGACCACAACTGACTGCTTAGAAGCTATGTCTACCATCAGTCCGGAAAAGACACTCATTTAACCTTGTCCAGCCACAAAGCTTGGTCAAATACCAAAGCTGTCACTCAGTGTCCTTTATCCCACAGCCTGGCAGATAACAAGTATAACATTGTGTAGCAGTGATTAAACAGCACACAGGAGGTTTCAGCAGCTGGTGACCAGGGATTGCAAGTGATCACTATCCTTTATATCCATATGTTTTTCTGTTTGATACTGTCTTCTGTCATGCATCTATCATGCATTTCAATAGGTATTTAGATCAGCCAAACACTAAGCATTCTTTCAAGGTCAGATGCCAAATGTTTATATCTTTGCATACTATATTGGGCCAGTTCCTGATCTGCTTATCTTCCCTGCATGATGTTACATCTGTCTTCCATAGATCTTGTTTAATCCTCCAATCGACCACAGGTATCCTGCTCTTTACCATATGATCAGTTGCACATCTGCAAATGTTTTTCTTGCCTTCATAGCTGCATAATGGGAATTCATATATTTGTGTGTACATCTATACATATATATAATACATATATACACTACAATGAAAAGTACACTAGGACCTCTCCAACTCATGAACTGAAGCTTATGAGGTAAATTCAGATTAGTTCCAAAGTGTTTAGCTTGTTAAAATTTTGTCTGATTTATACTCTGCCAAATTTTAGGATCATCTGTTACTTTCTGTGCAACATTTTGGAATTCATCTACACAGTGGCCATGTGGCTTCATGTAATCAACATATTTACCCTCAGTCTTTCTTTCCGTTGCAAGATTCTCAGTGAAAGGTAGACCTTTATAGCCCAATGACTGCCTTTGCAATGCAGTCTGCTATCTCACCTTTACTTACTTGTTTTTCTCCCCTACAGTTACTGCATTAATTCTGTTTTCCCCCTTTGAACTAGTAGTCTTCTGTGTGGTACCATATCAAAACCTTTACTAAGTGGTTACTAAAAGAAACAGAAAATTCTCTCATTGTCTTGAAAAGTTAATTGTTCTCTAAAGGCCAAAAATTACTATCTCTAATATGAACTATCTTTGACAAACCTACATTATAGGTTTTTTTACTTGATTTTTACTTCCATGTTTAAATCTTATTCAGTACCACTGCACGCAGGATCTGACTGTTAAAACTGTGATCTTCCACGTTATCTTCTCTCCCACACCTTCCACCACATGTAAAGACTATATTTGCTAATTTTCAGTCAGGCAGTCTCATGAATAATTAAAAATATTTCCTTTCAAACTTTCATTTTTAATGCTAAACACTTCAGTTTTGTGTATTCAGCAGTCTTATTGTTAATTTGAGCGATAAAGCTGTGGATGTTTTTGTCCAAATCTGACACTGTCGCCTTCCATTCATATTGAAAATTCCCACCAGTGGCTGTTTGATAAAGAAACTTTCATCTACTTATAAACACAGTGGTCACAAAACCTCCTGCAATTCCTGCCAATATCATCATAAAACCTTTCATTATTCATCTCCAAAGTGACTTTAGCCCAAACAGACCTTAAACTGTCCATGTTAAGAGAAGGCTCGTGAGGACCTCATCACAGTATTCCAGTACCTAAATGGCAGCTACAAAGAGGACAGAAGCTCTCTCTTTGTAAGAAGCCACATGGAAAGGAGAAGGAGCAACAGGTACAAGTTATACTGGGAGAGGTATTGTCTTGATATAAGAAATAAATTTTTTACAGTGAGAACAATTACTGGCTGCAACAACCTCCTCAGGGATGTGGTGGAGTCTCCATCACTGGAGGTTTTCAAGGTGTGATTGGACAGGGTGCTAGATAATCTCATCTAGACTCCCTTTCCCATGAAAGGTTGGACCAGATGATCTTTAGAGGTCTCTTCCAACCTGAGCTGTTCTATGATTCTGTGATACCTTTCTAGAATTTTTACATGCAATAGTATACCACCAATTTTACCTTTTATGTATGTGTATATATATAAAAAAATCCTGTTTTTTAAAATCTTATTTGCAATGTCTTTTCACCATGTCTTTAGTATCCATATTATTGTAATGGGTCTTGCACATCACTTCCGTTTTCTTTGTTGAATTCCTCAGTGTACCTTCATTTTCAGTGAAGTGGTCCAAGGGGTCATATATTCCTTACTATACTAATTCTTAAGCCTGTCACTCTCTAATCAACTTTGACAGGACTTGGAGAAATGTGACTGAATATCACCTAAGTTGTCACTTTTTGAATATCTGCAATCACTGGACATATGCATTTTGTTCCTGTAATTTCATTTGCCCCAGCATAAAGAGTGATCAGTGAATTCTCCCATGCTCCAATCAAGGTTTCTTCTCGGCTTCTGTGCTACACATAAATACTTATTCCTGCATCTTTCTGTCCTCTATATCTTCTTTAGATTGTCGGTTGTTGTTAAGAAAGGATCTTGAAATACATTCCATTGGCTATGTTCAGTAGATGCCTATGGATCTTGTAATGTAGAATCTGAATTTCATCCCTTCCTTGTTCTTCTCTTTTGTCATATCCGAAGCTTACTAATATCTCTAGCTGATTCCCTAGTCATTGGATCTTCTCTTCCATAAGACTGATCACATGATATTTTCTAGATAATCAGCTTTCACTCCTTTTCATAAGATAACCATTTTGCTTTCTTTCTAGCTCTTCTTAATTTGTTTTTTTTTCCAGCCTTTCTGTTGCATTCTTTCCACATGATCTTCTACTTCTTCCATTTGTCTTCTTGAGAAAGTACTCATTTTGTGACTACTGAGTTCAAGAAGATGTACAATCCCTAATCTCTGTCCTTTCCCCATTTTATCCTATTAAAAAGAAATAAAGCTTTTAGCCAACATTTCAAAGACCAGCAGATCGCAGGGGAAAGCTAGACCACCATGAAGACTGCTATGAGACATCCACTGTCACTCAGTATGCCACTCATTTCTAGGTCAACTAAGATGTCTTTTCTGTCTCATCAGTGCAATTATAGTAATGAAACTTGCAATACATCAAACTGCTACTTTTGCATTCATCTTCAACCAAGAACCAATTCCTGACATTGTTATACACCTAATGCCCCAATTTAACAGTTAACCACTCTATGTCCTGAATACTTCTCTTTGTATCAAACTAAGCAGTGAGAAGCCAGGGAAAAAATTAAAAGAACATTGTATATCTCAGCCATGTAAAACTGTTGAGCCAAGTACTGAAAATAAATAGATTTGAATAATGGACTTGTGAGAAAGACTAATTTGTTTTGTCTTTTTTAGGGCAAGTGGGATCACATCTTTTAGTTCACCTCTTTATTCACTTATGTAAAGTAAAATTCTAATTTAATTTTATATGATTCCAAAAGCTAAATGTCTCAAAAAAGCTTTAAGATGATTGGAATTTGTGATACTAAGATATTAGTATCAGCTACCCCTTAGTTCTTTTTTCCTGGAAGAATGAAGCAACTGAAAACAATCTACTAGATTTTGGTACAAGACTCTCTCCCCTAGGAAGAAAAGAAAAGAATGAAGAAAAAAAAAAAGCTAATAAACTTTTGGGTGCTCCATTTTCATCTCTGTGAAGCCTCTATGCCTTCATGGAACTAAAGAGAGCTGAAATAAGATTTTGAATACAAAAACATAAATAGGGGCTTCATAGCTCTTGAATGTCATCCCTGAAGGATAAGACTATTAGTGGGAGAGCAGGAAAATCTTGTTAGTTTTATGGAAAGGTAATGATTTGCTTTCAGCCTATGCTTTCAACTTAGGCTTGTCTGTATTTTCAAAGTGATGTTTTGCATGGGAAAGAACAGCAAGCTGACACTTTTAAAATGTGGACAGTAATTTATCAGGTTGAAAAGGATCAACCTTTTAATTCCATAAGCATTTCTTTGTGTAGACCAGTGAGGACTTGATCAACTACTACGCATTACTTCACAAATCATCCTTAAAAAGGCACTTTTGTTTGAACTGTTAGCATTATTTCCACCAAGCAGACAGGCAGGACGATAATTTTTATTCTAATTTCCAAATAAAGATATATTTTTCAAGCTTCCTGAAAATATATTTATCAGATTCATATTGTTAAATATCAAAGGTCAAAAGTTCTCATTTGCTGTCCTTGTAATGGATGTTCTTATTAGAGTTCTAATTGGACTATGAAAGTCTTGAATACCACAGCTGATGATGCGTTTACTTTTTGCAACACACACACTCATCCATTTTCATTACCTCCTAATCAAGGTTTCTGTTCTTCTTTAGCACACATCAATAAACAACATAAAAAAGATATTCCTGATTTTAAGTCAACTCTTTTACTTTGTAGTGAGTGGTTCTGTGTAGTGTAAAAAACCAACAGCAGTTACCTTGTACTCTACATCACCTGGGTGTGTTGTTGTATTTGCCTTTATTGTTTAAAATTTTCCATTTCCACTACTGAAGAATCAATGTATAAAGTAGAACCATATGCTGCACACAAGATGGGTATATAAAGACAAAATAGCATGTACACCTTCAAAACTCCTTTGTTATAACTAAATATCATTTTAATGTTTCTCCTAAAAGTTCTTAATTCCTTTATATATAGTCTAAGTTCGGCTGTAAATTTGTTAACACCAAGTACTTAATCTGCACTCTGCAGGACCTCTATACTCTCTTCTTTTAAAAAAAGATGCAAGCGAATTTCTTACATTTCAAAAGAGAAAAATTTCCTGTCAGTAGCCAGTGCTCAGGGAAACATGCAGTGTGCTAATTTTTGCCCATAAACAGACTTGTGAAAGAGTTTTGTTCCTGAGATGTTTAGAATTTGATTCTTATTAAATTTTAATAGAGTTATGCTTAATATCAAGAGTGATCTCCAAGCAACTACTCTAATAACATTAAAACCATGAGTGTCTAGAAATGCTTTCTGTAATAAAGCAAGTGCCTGACATACGTATTAAGACTAAGGGAATGAAAGCAATGCATGCAATTATTTTAAATTGATTATTTTGAACAAGGAATAATTAAAAAAAGAACCAAAATGCATTTAGTACAGTTCAACCAAATGGTAATTTATGCCCTGTAGACCCAAACTGTTATAAATATTCATTATATCTGTTCTTGTAACAAAAATACAAACAAATTTTCATATTAGTCACTACAAAGTTGAAAGGTAAGGCAATAGCGCATTCTGTAGATAGATATGATGGTAAAAAGCTGAAGAGGGGTCTTGCTTAAGACTACATTTCTTTGTGTGGAATTATTGTCAGAGACCCAGTGGAGGGCTCATTTGCCTGCTGTTTGTTTTGGAGCTCCGATGGGGGATGAGGCAGTGCTCAGGCCAGCGGGAAGTACAGAGATCTTTTTTTTCAGCACAATCCTTCATAAGAATTTCAGCCTGAAATCCAGGAGTGTTTTACAATTCTTGTCCCAGTGCATTTTACATCTTACCAAACCCTTCTGCCTTTAGTACAAGCTTGTTCTGTTCTGCACAAAAAAACCACTGAGGCAGGCAGACTTCTGCAGCTACTTAAGGTGTTAGCTTTGCTTAAATATCCAAGCAGGGGAAAATACAGACAGAATGACGTGGTTTTCCTTTGCAGGGTTCTTTTGCAAAACCTATATTCAGGAGGGGAAAATTTACCACATTTTAATCAGAAAAATCTTTTTTAGATTTAAGTAGCCAAAAATAGCAAGTGCCATAAGTTCACCTTATACTTTTTATTCCAGCTGTGGTGTGGTTCATTAACAAATCTGCTGCAGGGAACGACAGGCATTTACTAGGAAACTTCTTTTCTAAGGTGATTTTCCCAGCTTTCTCCCAGCACTATTAACAGGAATTACCATCTGACTTACTTCAACATTTAAGTCATTGACCTACTGTTATTCTCTGTCAGATCTTCTTAATAATTTTAGTTCAAAAGGAAAAAGAAAAGCAAGAGGAAAGGAAATATCAATAAATGGCTTTTGTCTTATAATGAAAAATGAGATCATAATCTCAAAATGAATCCGTAGACACAGTACCTAAATTATTGCAGTATCCAAAGAAAAATATCAAAGCATGACAGTCTTTTAAAAATGCCAATGTAACCCAAGTCTGCTAAAAACTGGCTGCTGGGAACGAACTACACACCACATATCTTCTAAGGCAGTAGAAACTACTCCTTTTGCGTATAGATTAACTCCTGAAAGCCAGGCGTATGGAGGTGGATTTTGTTACTGGCCTAAAGTTGTCGGAGAAAAGGTAAAGGCTTTTGGTATGATGTGCCAGCTGAAGAGATAAAAATCGGTCTCAGCATGAAAGATAAAGGTGCATGTGACAGACATTTTTGTAACTGAATGGAAGATGTCAGAACATCTGAGTTTAGTGATAAAGTAAAAAATTGACACCTATATTTGTGATAAGTAGAAAATTACTCGAGCCAGGCTAATATCTGAAATAAAATCTCCAAAGTCAAAGAATTATTGCTGAGTTTTATTTTACTGGGAGTAGTAAATATTTCTGAAACAGCTGAAACAGTCCTCAAGTTCTGTTTGTAATTAAATAGGAAGAAAAATTACATGCATATTTTTAAGTAGCTTTTTGGTCTACCATAAAACTAACAGCCAGCTTGCGTGTCTGAAAGGGAACGGAAAAGGGGTTTTGAAAGTGTGGGAAATTGGGTAAAGTAGATGAACATCCACCAAATGGTTAAAAAGTCAAAATATTTTAAAGGAGATATGAAAATCGCAAAAAAATTACATAGTCTCAATGAGAAGCTTCAATAGAGAACATATTTATGTGAGAGCAAACACCAACGCTAGCTCAGCAGCAACAGCAATTTTAGCTACAACAGCTCAGCTAGGTACAGACCAAATGTTTACAGAGATTAGCAGAGGGAAAAATATCAGTGGGCTAAGTTTAGAGCCTCATGTATAAGGGTATGCAAACAATTACTGCTCTTCACATCTGCCACAGGAAGATTGTTTGGTCACGGAGGGGAGAGGCTATACTGAAGGCAAGGGGTAGGAATACTGATCACAGATCACACAGAAGGTCTATTTTGCACTGAAAATTCAGGAATACCCCAAGGCTTGATCCAAAAATGTGCTTGGCTCTTTCATTAACTAAATTAATAACTATAGTAAGCATTCCAAGTCTACCAATAGGCAGCAGGTGATTTACTCAAGGGCAATGCAGATGTACCTTATGGTAAGGGCACTGTTCTGTTGAATATAAATCTCAGACATGTACAACTATAAATCTTTCAGTAAGTCATCCCTCTATCCTCCCTCATGCATTGTTTTTACATGGGTTTTTCATACAGGAAAAAAATAGGAATAACTGTGAAACAAACTATACAACAGGAAAATCTCCAGCAGGAAAGCTGACGCTGCATGAAATGAACGGCGTCAATGAATGTACAGTGAATCCTGACCACTAGCAAATGAAGTAACAAGCTAAACTGAAGGACATTTAATTTTTCAGTGTGTAGGCCCTGGAAGATAAACTCAACACCAGCTATAAAAATCAGAGATGCAGTGTAAAGAACTGTCAAAAAATGTACCTCTAGAAAGAACTGGGGGATATGGATCTTCAGTACTGTATATAGAGGTTTCTGCATCTGTGTGGAAGAATATGATGCTCTGGACCATATCACACTGGAAAGATAATGGGGCAGAGAAGACTCATTAAATCCAGTCAGGTACAGCACTACAGCTACAGAGATTTACTGTCCTACCTATCTTTCTTCATTAGAAAATATCAAATTTCTTTTGTGGAGATAGGAAAGGGACAATCAAGAATAAGGTTATATCACCTCAGGTGCAAGACCTGTACCCAGGTCCTGTATGTATGTACCCAGCAGCAGGGTTTGTGCAGTTTCATTCTATAATTGCACTCAAATGTCTGAAATCTTACATCTGAAGGAGCAATCCATCTCTCTGGGTTTCTGAAATGACTAAATTCTGTCTCCTGTAACATCTTTTTACCATTCCTGTAGCATAAACGTTTAGCACCCTTGTTGTTAGCACTATGAGAAATCTGGATGTCATGCAAATATTTTCTTCCTAGTTATACAAGATGTAGACTTTTTTTAATCTCATTTGATTAATTTTGTCATAAAGAATGTTTGCGAGGGCAGGCAGAGAATTGCAGAACCTCTAGGAGTTAATTTCCTCTATCTCAATAGTGTGCTATCTTCCAATCTTCTTACTTCATGTGCTGTAACCTGTGCATACATATAGTTGTTTTCAGAAAGAAAATATTTATTTTTTTTATTCAAGTCCTGCAGCTTATTGATGCTCATTTAAAGCAAGCATCTTTTTCATTTGTTCCTTGGTCCTAAACCTACAGATATCAGACAATGATTGTGTGAACAGTTCTTGCTGAAAATTCTTGAAAGATCCTCAGAAAAAAAATGCAATTCCTTAATTTACAAACTTACATTCAGAACAATGCTACAATTGACTCTGTTTCAAGGGTGGGTTCATTCTTTTGCAGACAATTTGTCATATTTTCACCAAGCTATACGATGAACAATATCAGGAAAAACCTGCTTCATAACAAGTATTCTTAAATTCTATTTTTTGTATTGTTTGATCAATTTAGTCTCTTCTCCAATAATTACATTTAATTACATTTAACAACACAGTTAATTACATTTGTTGCAGAAAGAAGATAGGTAGCAATTAGCTATATCATTCCCATTCTGCTGTTAACTAAAATGGGACATACAGACAGAAGTAAACTTTTGGTCTGCTTTTCAGTCTCTCTATGTGTGAATATGCACGATAAAACAAATAACTCTCTCCAGTTCCCTCTGAAAAAAACATAAACTATACTTGATGAAAAAGCATGTACGTGGATTACTTTCATATAGAATTCTGCTTTAAATGATGAAACTCTCATACACAAAATTCACAAAAGTAGTGTTAAAGTCCTCCCTACATAGCAAAAAAACCCAAAACGCGCACAAACAAAGCCTTAAAATATTTTTATACTTAACATGGTATTGCCAAACAGGTAAAATCTGAACAGTTGAAATTTCCAGGGAGCAAATCTCAGCTACTTTCTTTTTTCCTTTCTTTTTTTTAAGGATCCCTTCTAGGCATACTTTAGGTGCTTTATTCTCTGAATCTGTTGCAGCAGTAAGGTAGAAAGTCGAAGGGGTAAGATTAGCACATGCTTCTTCCCCTTGGCTTACAAACGTTGTGCCATTTGGTTTCTGACTTCTGTGGACTCTTTCCCATAAAACCCTAGGGATTCAATTGCTCAGAAAGATTCCTTTGCTACAGAGGAGCTACAAGGTGTAACTATTATAGCACAGCTGAATGTTCTAAAAGAGCCTGAATAGAAAAGTCTACTGCCCTGTAGTATCAATATATATTCATTTTGACTCTTCGATCAACATTATTGGTGGATCTTATCGTTGTGGTTAGAGAACTCCTTTTCATCGCGATCGTAAGGTATGAGCTAGATACACTGCTGTGGATGCAATGCTGCAGCTTCTTTGCTAACACCGCTGGTCCATGACCTAATTGGCCCATGAAACCACTTTTTAAAATTCAGATAGTTCAGAGTCGCTCTCCACAGTCAAATACAGACAGTTTGAGGAGGAATGAAGAAACATGACTGCCAGGACCAGCGAGGCACACGCACTGTCTCCCTGGCCAGGGAGTGGGCTGCGTTCTGCTAACATGTACACGAGGCAAGAACATTACATGGTGGCACTACACTGACTACTTTGAGAAAATCTGAAGTGACGTCTTTGCAACTGAAAATAAAATAGAGTAACTCTGAGCTGTTGAAGCCATTTTTATCACTTAAATGGTCCTTAGCAAGCTCTGGAATAGTATGACTATAAATGGGCTATCTTCCTCCTAACTGCAGCAGAATGGAGGTGAAGACCCAGCTTTTGATTCAAATGAAATCTGCAACACAGATTGATAACAATTTCTATCTGCTCTTCTCATTTACTTTCATATATTTTACCTCTACACAATTACAAAATTATTGAATCATATTCTAGCCATCATGATACATATCTCCCCTCAAAGCTTTTTCCACAGAAATTATTCCCCACTTTGTACAGGACAAGATACACTTCATTCTCTCAGAAGCAGGTCTTGAAATCACTAAAGGGAACGTTGGACAAGCTTTACCATATTCTTCACAGCTGACAGTAATTTCAGAAGAACGCCTCCAGCTCTTTAACTGTTGTTTCATTTATAGCTGCAGCAAATGTCAATAAAACTAATATGAATGGCAGAACAGTTTTTTAAAAGCTTTTAAAATTGTAGCAAAGAACAGTGCTCACAGGAGTGCCTCACTGGAATTTTTATTCACATGAAATTATGTTGTGGCTTCTGTGTCATACGAGGGCACTGTATTGGCTGAAATTAGATCCCACCTGGGCTGCTGATTCAGCCAAGGAGTCAGCCAGGCCCTTGCACACGCTTTTTGAAACATTGTCTTTGTTCTTTGGTGCCAAGCCTGAGAGATGCACTGAGCTAATCTGTTAAGGAACAAGAAGATCACCAAATAAATTAGTCTCTTGGAATTAATAATCTCTGACGTAATGACTTTTTCTTAGGGTACGTAGTGTATCCCAGTTATCCATGTGCTGTTCCAGAAGGACCTCAGTAGACCATCAGGTTAAAGCTGTTCCCGTGAAAACCGGGTTTTCAATTTTTAAGGCCCTGAGGCTATGTTTTCTTGCTTTGTTTATACGGTTATGTAACTGTCTGGGTTGGAAACTTTTTGTGGAAAAAAAGGAGAAGTTCCAATAGCCGTCCAATGTGATGGAACCTATCAGCAACGCCAGTCGGAGCACAGACAGCAGCAATGTCTTAGGGTCATTATTTCCATTCCAATGTGGTTTCATCTATTGAAGGTGGCAATTGATATGGGATGTTTTTTCAGGAATTTCATAAAAAGGAATCCCATCCTACAACAGACAAGCACTGGCTATTAGGAGGCTGATGCTCATGGTCCCGATCAACAATTTTTGGAATAGTGATTTAACCCAGGGTCATTTAATAAGACTACTTAGGGACAGAGGTCCAATTTCATCCTTATCACAACGAATCATTTAAGGTATAGAACAAAATCAAATTTTAACTCTTTATGAGAAATTGTTTTTTATTGTCTGCATGTATTCCAGTGAGAAGGGCACGGGTCGAAGATTTGTATCTTTCCTTCAGTATTCAGGGAAATACACAGATTCCAGGCATAACCAACCCAACATAAAGGACTTCATTGTAGTTGCTTTTTGCTGTGTTTTGACTTCTGCTCTCTCTGTCTCAGGCACCCATTTCTTTCAGAAGAATATTTACATCTTTATCAGTAAAGCCTATGAGAGGTATGGTCTAGATGCCAGATTTCAAAATACAGCTCTTGCCATCTAAGAGGAAAGGTAATGCTTTTTCTCACTTACTTTGCAATGCAAGCCAAATTGTTTTAAAGAGAGCTCTAAAACTAAGCACATAAAAGCAGCCCTTGCAGACAATAAAGCCTACATGATGAATGTTTATTCCCAGTGCTACTAATGATGAGGGTTCTTGGCTTGAATGATAAGTGGGCTTGGTATCTATCGCTAAAATGTCACCGTCTTAGAGGGCAGACTTTTAGCTGTGAGGACAGGAGTTTCTGAAGACCTTCACTCATGAGTTACTGCTCTTGCACAAGGCTAAATCCTGTTATGCACCGTCATTCTCTGTTCTGAGTTAATCAAAGTGATAGTTAAGATCACTATGCACTTGAAATGAAGCATACATGGAACTGTGGCAAGCAGTTAACGAATGAAGAGCATATAATGTGCTGATGGTGTTGGAGCAATCACTAAGGGAACGTGAAGGTCATATTAAGAGTGGTTGACTTCAGAAATTATATGATTTGTGCAATAGTTTTAGTTTTTCTATGTAATATACAGGAAGGATGCTTTCTTCAAATTTAGAGGAATCCAAGAATATTTGAGTATTCCAAGAAAACTTATCTGATTTGGCCTTCATAACTGATTCCTGAAATGGTGTAAATCTGCACTGCTGCTCCTTTAAGATAGAGAGTATTTCCAGTATCCGAGAGTTTGGTTCACCAAAGCTGAGATATTAGTAAACTGCAGGGCACAATAGAGGTTAAGGAAAAATAGCAATAAGAGAAAAGTGTGCTGTATAATTTCACCATGCTGCACTACAAACAAAAGCACTGACTCACGATTTCGTTAATTACTGCTGTAACGTCACGCTAAATGAATTGGGTCTGGGAATCAGTTGGGGAAGAAACGAAGAGGAATTCACAGCAATTTGTAGAAGTAATGGTGAGAGTTTTTGTATGAAAAAAATGTATTCTCAGCAGAGAGGTTCTGTGATGAGGACTTTCCTTTCGCTAAGAAAAATGGCAGACAATACAAACATCATATTTCTTTAAATTTAGGCACTTGGTTTCAGTTGTATTTGGTGATATGCTATAAAGTAGGCCTATTTTGAGTAATAATAAAACACCATAATCTAGGTATCAACTTTTCAGCTGATATGAATCAGTATAACACTAAAATTTAGTGCAGTGACATGGGTTCTTACTGGTGACGGCTGTTTCCAGCAAGTAAAAATCTGTGAATAAAGGCAAGAATGTGATTCCAGTCAAAAGGGTGGAGATATTCCAGAGTTTCATTATTTCCAGGGGGTAGGATGGGCCTCACTGTGATTTCTGAAAATAGTTTCAGGTTTTATTTTTGTCTTTCATGGATAACAATGATACTTGTATTCTGATTTTCTTACATTTTGACACTAGAAGACTATTGTCTTTGTCAGTTCATATATATGGGAAGAAAGAAATTAGCTTCATTTCTGTTCCATGGCAGGAAGGAGGGGACTACTAAACCAAAGAATGTTGTACATGGCTTTTACATCTGTAGAGACAATTTTTACGCTATGGCTTTTACACCTTCTTTGTGGTGTAGCTTCTACCAAGTAAAATCTGCAGTTTCCTTGGAAACAAAATTTCGTGCCATTCAAGACTTTGAAGTTTAAAAGGATTCTTACCCTTTTCTTAGTCATGCTGTGTTTTGGTTTTGGAGTCAAATGTGACTCTCTTTGATAAGAGATGAAAAATCTAAATGGAACAGAAGATTAGATAGTGAAAATGATAGCTGATGCCTGTAAGGAATCTGAATTAAGAGAAGCTTCATGAAATTACTGGTTTTTTTGTTGCTATATGCAACCTTTTCTGTACCTTGAATTCAATAGTCAATGGACAAGTGATATGGACTAGAGCGCAGAAACTTATGCTTCATATTCTGTCCGTACTAGAAACTTCGCATGTGACTTGAAGAAATCACCTTATTTCTCACCAAAACTTTTGAATGCTTTTAACCAAAAGTTGCCATTTGGAGGAGGTTAAATGATTTAAAATTTTCAGAAACATCAAAATAGCTTATGCTGGCAGTTCTGAAACCTTTTTGATGACAAGAAGTGAAAGTAAAATCTATGATATCTAATACATTAGAATGTGAATGCTATCATTTATGTAACACATAATTTCCCAGAAATTATTGGAACCTCTCTCAATTCTCTCCTCATCCTGGAGGACTTTGATCACTTTTTTTTGTGCTTTAAGGTACTATATAACATCTTGGTGTGGATTGATTTCAACTGCTTTCCACTGAAGCCATTCCATTTTACACAGAATATTTATGTATGCATTAAAAAAGAGAGATAATAACTCTAATAATGACTAGAAAGAGCAGAGATCTATATTTTAGATATTTATATAAAGCAGAACTGAAGCCAACAGAAAAAAGGAAAATTATCTCATTTCATTCTCCCTCAACATACACAAGAGTACTGTGATTAGGAACTTGATCGGTAAGATGGAGCTCAGATAAAGAGAAAATTCATTCTAGGAGAGCTCTATAACTAAGGTTAGAAGGGTAGAAGGGAGGAAGACATCTTCCTTAGAAATGGAGTGACATCCTGCAATTTTAGTGTTTTCTTTCCATGGTTTTCCTCAAAAAAAAGGTGGTTTTTTCATGTTGAATCTAACACACTTCTCAATATAAAAGAAATAAAAGAAGTTTGTTTTCAGTCAATGCAAATGGGGGGTCTTTTTTCCTTCAGTCCTCCCCCAGATAATATTACTCATGCTTCTCCTGAGTCTGTGCCTCAACTTCTCATCTTTAATCTGTGGTTAACAATACTTCCTTTCTTCTGCTGTTTGTCCATCTATTCTACTTAGATGGTAACCTTCCGAGAGCAGAAGCTGTTTGTCTTTTAATTAGAGGAATTTACAGCACTCTAGTCTCAGAGAGGGCAACTAGACACTGTGGTGGCATAAATAATGAAAGTAGAGCTATGAACAGTGGGTTCACACAGAAATTTCACTGGGACAGTTGAAAACACAGAGCAACACTTTGAAATGCACTGAATGCGATGAAATGGTGAGACTGTTGGTATGCAGTGTAATTCACGTATGTCTCTGTTTTTATAGAATCATAGAAACATAGGTTGGAAAAGACGTCTAAGATCATCGCGTCCAACCATGCACCCAACACCATCATTCCTACTAAACTGTATCCTGAAGTGCCACATCTACACATTTTTTAAACACCTCCAGGGATGGGGGCTTTACCACCTCCCTGGGCAGCCTGTTCCATTTTTTTAAAATTTATTATTTTTATTTATTAATTTTTAGTTTCTCTTCCAAATTGTTAAAACTTTGGAGGTGTGGAGGGATGGGTGTTGGAAGATAATACTGTAGCAACTATTCCAGAGCATTGTCTTGGTAGGGGACTGTTATAGCCAGGACAATAGTTTTGTAATTATGAATTATAAAGCAAGAATCTAAAACTAATTCTTTACTAATGACTTGTTTTCCTTTATATTTAATTCATGAGAATGCTCAGTCATAGCGACTCCTTTTTTTCATGCTTTGCAGCATTACTGTTGGCGGTTGCTTCTGTTAATTGTTTAACTGTAACCTTTAATAAAGATCTACTTTATCATCACGATCATTAATCATGGTGCACTCCATGAGCGACACAATCAGCAAAACCTTAAACTACAGCTCAATCTCACACCTGTCAGAACTTGCACAAAGACAATAGACAATAATTAATTCAGTTTTTTGAGCTCTTTTTGAAGTTGCTCTATGCCCATTTTCCAACAATTTCTGGGAGTTCATAGGCCACGTGAAAAGAAGCATATATTCAGAAGCATTAATGGCATGTATATAACTTTTTGCTTGAAAAATTGGTGCATTAAGTACATCAGAGAGGAAATGGAAATGTAACGATTCATATTTTAGCCTATTCTAATTTAAACTTAGAACATGAACTCTTGACTCACCTTTATGAATTATTTTGTAGTAGTGAATCAGTATTGAACAACTCCACACATCAGGCTCTGAAGTTGAAGTCTCTGACATTAGTGGCTACAGTATTTAATCAAGGCAATAAGCATGTACACGCATTCACGCCTGGATTCACATGTCCAGATTCATTCTCTGTGGGATGATACACACCACCAAACTGCAGTCTTTTATTCTTAAATGCAAATGTGTAGCAGCTGGCCCCATTGATGTCATAAATGAGCAGAGAGAGATTCAAACAGAATTTAGCAAGTAAGTAAATGCAAAACTTAATGGAACCACATTAACAATGATACAAGACAAAGTTATGAATGTGTTTCTTAAAAGGCTAAGAGGAAATATATAGCCATGGCAAAACAATTTCAATGTAGGCTGATACCTGCCCTGCTTTAATATCCAGCTTTTAACATTACAAAGATGGAAATATTCCAGCAATACTAGAATTATACGAGTGGATGAAAATGAACATTCAAAATAAGAAACTGCAATTTCTGCTATGGTCCGTACATGAAAGAGTAAAACGATGCAAAGAAGTTACTGACCAAACACCTAGCACGTATCTTGAAAGACTGTAAATATTCAGATTGCATTCAAGTCTGCAGTCATTCACTATCTTTATGAAAAACTTCAACATCAGAAGCTCAGCTGGATCAAATAGGGAACTCACTCCTGACAATTCCAAACTTCATTTCCTTTGGGATGAGAAAAACTGTCACAAACTTACTCAGCACATTTAAAATTCAGTGTTTCTTTCTGCCTTAGTGCCATGATGTAAGATGTCTAGAGTAAACAGAATCATAAAATCATAGAATCATTAAGGTTGGAAAAGACCTCTAAGATCATCAAGTCCAACCATCAACCCAGTACCACCATGCCAACCAAACCATGTCCCCCAAATGCCACATCTACAGGTTTTTTGAACACCTCCAGGGATAGTGACTCCACCACTTCCCTCGGCAGCCTGTTCCAATGCCTACCCACTGTTTCAATGAAACTGCTGCTTGAGGCCATTGCCTCTTGTCCTATCATTAGTTACTTGGGAGAAGAGACCAACACCCACCTCACTGCAACCTCCTTTCAGGTAGTTGTGGAGAACGATAAGATCTCCCCTCAGCCTCCTCTTCTCCAGACTGAACAGCCCCAGCTCCCTCATCCTCTCCCCACAGGAATTGTTCTCCAGACCCTTTACCAGCTTCGTTGCCCTTCTCTGGACACGCTCCAGCCCCTCAATGTCCTTCTTGTAGTGAGAGGCCCAAAACTGAACACAGTACTCCAGGTGCGGCCTCACCAGTGCTAAGTACAGGGCCACGATCACCTCCCTGCTCCTGCTGGCCGCACAGTTCCTGATCCAAGCCAGGGTGTCGCTGGCCTTCTTGACCACCTGGGCATACTGCTGGCTCATGTTCAGCTGGCTGTCGACCAGCACCCCAAGGTCCTTCTCCACTGGGCAGCTTTCCAGCCAATTTTCCCCAAGCCTGTAGCATTGCATGGGTTGTTGAACCTCATACAGTTGACCTCTGCCCATCGATCCAGCCTGTCCAGATCCCTCTGCAGAGCCTTCCTACCCTTCCCACCTTCGAGCAGATAGACAATTCCGCCCAGTTTGGTGTCATCTGCAAACTTATTGAGGGAGCACTCAAACATGATTTTACCAGGCTGTGGAAGTGACACGCTTCTGGAACAACCTGCAGAACCACCTGAGGTATTATGAAGAGCTCGGGGGTTTTTTTTTGCTCCTGTGCCCCAGGATGCACCCTATGAATTTCAGTTTAGGCCTTCAGAACCTAGCCTGATTCTTCGCCCTCCTGCTTTCATCAACCTGCCTCATTTCGGAACAATCTTTGACATCTTGGTATTTCAGTCATGACCACCAACAGTCCTGGGTAGCTTCTGTCTAAACCTTCTTAGTTCTTTGTTAGGGAGAAAAGTGGAGATATAAATAAGAATGTGATTGAGCAAAGTAGCTGTTGGTCACAAAAAACCTACTAGGCAGGAAACAAAAGGGAGGAAGCTACTTTTAAATCATATTTAATTACCACCAGTTAGATTACGAGCATGCTAATATAGCCCTAATTTGAAAGTACAGTTTGCCAAGAAAAGAGGAAACAAAATGGAGTGTAATTGGAACAGCACAAAGGGAAACTTATATGCGCTGATCAGTCTTTTCCTGTGGATGGGTAAAATAACCAGCTTCATTGCAACTACAGCCTTTTATAACAATGTTACAAACGATGTTGTTTATATCTAATAGAGATTCTTAAGTAATATATCTGGGGTTTTATCACATCAGAGAGTTTTCCTGGTTGCCACTAACAGGTATCTCTTCCCCTCCTGTTCTTTTCAGCACTAAGTACCGAAGGGGCTTATATACATTTTATAGAGGTTATTACTAAGTAATATGAACATGAGGAAAAATCAGTGCTTTCCCCAATGGCATGTTAAGGTTTCTCAATATGGTAAAATTGTGTTTATCACTTTCCTGCAGAAGCATGTTGGGTTTCATAACCATTCATTTGTATGTAGCCTTCCAATGCTTATATGCAGACTGAAGTTTCCTCCCTTCTACACGTCTAAAAATGGTATTCTGCTTGCCATCATCATTTGTGTTTCTATCCACTTTATTTTACATCTTCCTGTACGCTGACTGATTTACCTGATTTAAAAATCTAAGTAAAATAAATTCATGCAGTTCATTAGTTAACTGACAGCAGAACAAGTTGATCAACTGTTTTGAACAGAAACAGTTTTAGACTTAGACCTCCAAAATTTATGTGCTTTAATACAAACTAGAAAGGATCAAGAAGCGAAAACTCAAGTGTGTTTTTTTTTGCTTTTGCAAGCAGTAAGCCATGATGTAAACAGAAAAGGGCAGTTTGTATAACTTCTGGTGGATGAGAGTGACCTGTCAAGTTGACAGTTTCAGCATGTCTTAGGCATGTTTAGAGTAACCTCTACAAAAACAAATGTGTATATGGATTATTTGCTACATTTACCTCTATATTTAGACAAGTGCAGAATTGCCAGGTGACAGACAGACCAATCTCTGTGTCAGCTTAAAAACCAGCAGCAGCAATATGTGGATTGTTTTAGACTGTGAAATCACAGTGGGTGACCGGGTTAATTAAATGGACTCCAGAGAACAAGCACTAGTAGATAAGAATTTCTATGAGATATTTAACAAGGCATAGAGTGCCCAAATCCCACATCCGAACCAGGAGAGCATTGTATGATCTTTCTGCACACTTTGAGGACTTGAAGCTGACTCCCAGCCACCCAGTTCTCAACTTGTGCACTAGACACTTGAAATACTACATGCAGTATACAAGACACTGTGGGGAGTAACCCTTTCTACATCCGAGCAACATTAGTCATGAATTTTAATAGCCTATTCCAAATCTAGAAAATATCTGCCAAAACCAAGAGGAAAGCAGATACTCTGCCTGATGAATGGGGCAGAAGTATGTCCAAGACATGAGAATTCAAAGGGCTGACAGTGAGCTTCAACACAGAATCACAGAATCACAGAATCACAGAATCACAGAATCACAGAATCACAGAATCACAGAATCACAGAATGGTCGGGGTTGGAAGGGACCTCTGTGGGTCACCCAGTCCAACCCCCTGCCGAAGCAGGGTCACCTACAGCAGGCTGCACAGGACC
>Ga0065711_1036988_pt1 | contig 20340 bp, 8 predicted proteins | sample Hoacrofraction12_FD_59098 | JGI IMG/M metagenome (GOLD analysis project Ga0065711, IMG submission 59098) | Hoatzin crop microbial communities from Cojedes, Venezuela - Epithelial fraction 12 v2 (version 2) | ecosystem: Host-associated > Birds > Digestive system > Esophagus > Crop | place... | reverse complement strand
TTTTTTTTTTTTTTTTTTTTTTTTGAAATGAATGAATAAATAAAGATCAGCCTTAGACGATAGTGATGCTCCTCTTATTTATTCACTTGCTTGTCTTTTGGGGTTTCTTTGATGCATACTCATGCAGGGAGAAGGAGATCCTGGTTCAAATTCAGTGTGAGAAAATTACCCACAAGATCATACCTTACCCACCAGACTTTAAGATGACTTGAGGGTGAAAGAAGAATCCCGACAAAGTTGCTCACTGTGCAAAGAGGAGGTGCAGATTCTTTGGGAATGAGGGACTATGTCATTGGGAACATTGCTCCTCCACCTTCCAGCTGTACACTGGTATTACCCTGAACTTTTCATACCTTTTGCCCAGCTACAGTTCAATAGAACTCTTGGTTCTCTGACGTGGCTGAGTGCTCTACCCTTTGCGGGTTCTTTATTGTTTTGGGGTTTTGGGAAAAAATTGTTTGGGGTTTTTTTTCGTAAAAGGGGAGAGAGTTTGCATTACCCTTACCTTCTACTCTATGTATGCATAAGAAGAGAAACACTGGCTGGAAAAATCCTGAAATAAAATGCATACATACATACCTTTCAGATGTCATATGTTGCAGACGGACGGAGTAACATTTTAAATCTCTTAATGACATGCCCAATATAGCATCGCAGAGTTTTAGACACTGTCAGGTAACATATCCTGCTTTTAACCTGCGGGCATGTTATGAGATTTCCCACTGCACGTACTATATTGTTTTCAACCTTGTTTACCAGGACTTAATTTTCCTATACACTGCTAAAGACTAGGTTTTGAGTCCTTCTGTAAGGAAAAAGGGTTATGCAGTTTATCAATGTAAACTCTAAATTCTTGGTTCTTTACTTATGCTAATTAGAAAGGTTTCACTAACTACACTGGATATGAAATTAAGCCTTCACTGCCCTCGAGTAATGAAATAATGTTTCCTTCATCATGAACATGTCTTGCTGAATTAATTAGAAATAGCTTGCTTCGGGATTTGGTCTGGGTTCTCTTTCATGTTTTTAATTAATTATTTGTGATCTGATCCTCTTTTTCTAGTTTTAGGGTTCTTTTTAATTGATTTGTATTCATCTAATGTCCATCAAAGTGTAAAAGTGTAAACTTCAGTTTGCTCATATTACATGCGTCTTTTCTATAAGCTGTTTTAAATATTCTGTCTTGTTTGAGAATTTACTTTGATGTGTTTTCCTTGCATAATTTTATTTATATGGTTTATATTCTTTAAAATCCAGATTATTTTCACAATTTTTCTCTGTATCTGGCTATTTTATTCATTCAAGATGCACTTTTTAAGAAAGAAGATTGTTTGGGAAATATGTTTGATTGCTTTGGGTTTTTTCTGTCTATTTCCTGATGGGATTAGTAAGAAGTATTAGTGAGAAAATAAGTATCAAATGATGAACAGCTCAATCTCTGTTTTGATATTTTAGATGACCAACCACTTGTTCTGAAACTCTGCAATATTTCTGAGCTTCCTGAAACTGAGCATGAGTACTCAGCAGGTGCTTGGGAAACAACGTTTGTTTGTTGGTTTGAGATCTTTGAACACCAGTTCTATTGTAAAGCAGATATTCCATTTTTGGGAAAATCACCTCATAAAACTCTTAGTTGGACTAGTGAAGTTAAAACAAAAAGTGTATTTGTTTTCCATGACATGCTAGTAATTGCAGTAGATCAGCTGAAGTGAACTAGGAGGTTTTAATACTGTTGTGTTACAACACAAAGTCTTTACCTCTGCAGTCATGAAGCTGTTAGGTACCATGGTGGGGGACACTATGGAAAATGCAACATCAGACAGATTACGACAGATGCAATCCTAATGAATAGGAGAAAGGACAGGGCTGAAATAGAAATAGTATCCATTATCCTAGTAATATGTTCTAAAATTACTAAGTGCCAGACTGAGCTTAATACGGTATGAAACATTTTAATGACCAACGAGTACGTAAGTCTAAGTGAATTAGGAAGCCCACCTAAATCAAATAAATCTCATAATTTAGTATTCACAAATTACATTTAAAACTTAATTTGAAGGATAATAAGGGCTGCTCAGGGAAGGTTTAACCACTCTGAATCTATGGCCATAGGTGACTTACAATTCCCTGTAATAATCAAAGATAAATTTTCTTTGGATTTTTAATAACTGCTTGAAGTACTTTTTAGTTTGCCTTCACTTATAATTTCCATCATATGCAATGAGAATGCAGTGGTGGGAAAATTACAGCGCACTGATGAACACCGGTTACGGATTTCAGTATTTAGTTAGAAATTATTTGCTGCTAGTTAGCAGAATTATTTGCAAAGAATAAAGAATTATTAAGAAAACCTAGAGACAAAAATAACCAGTTTTGATGGTTTTTTTTTATATTTCAGTGGCCCTTGGTTCCAACCAGTATATCAAAAGGAAACGCTGAAGATTCAAATTAACCTTAATGCTTCGTGGTTCATCCCTTTGATGTTCATACTTTAAAATGTTACCAGTCTGGAAAGTAACTGCCACTTCTAGAGACAGTATGTCATATTTTCAATTGGTTTGAGTATTTACATTAGTATGAAAAACCCATGCCCTTTAATATCAGTTGAGTGTTTCGTGGCAAGTTTCCATTCAGGTGGAGTTCTCAGTCTGGCAAAGGCTATCCAATTCTCTGATGATGATTTCTGGTGAAGACTAGCTACCAAATTCTGCTCTCTCTGTTATGACAGTAGTTAACAAAATTTCTGCTGTTAAACAGGAATAACAAAGCATGCGTATACACACATCTGCACACACAGAAAAGTCCTTCATTGATACAATAACATATGGTCTTTGTTTCTTATTTGCGACAGGGCTGGTTTGTCATGAAAGATAGCTAACATTGGATGTTCTCCTGTTGCCGCTCACCACAGCACCTTAGCTGGACAACTGACACCTTGAAACAGTATAAAAACCAATTACTGACAGATGCCACTGTCATCTGAATCAAGTTCCTGGACTCTACCTTTCTTTTCTCTGATACATTGCATTCTGAAAGTTGTCTTTCCTTCGTTTCTTACATCTTGCTTCTCTTTCTTCTTTGCTTGAAATACTGAAATTGCTCATTATCTGCTATAAATTGGCTTCAAAGGAGTTATCTACATTTATACCAGCTGGACCAAAGCAGTGAATGGCTATAAAATGCTGTTCTATTTTATGATAGAGTTGGCTTGGATTTAACCTAGTATTTTTATTTAACTGGCAGGTTTTCTTTCTCTCCATCATCTAGCAATAAAAGTATTTAAGAAATAAACATATTAAGCTGTAATAGTTCTCCTTAACTTAAACCCCCATATATTTATTATACCAAGTTCATATCAGCCAGACTGGGTAAAGTAAGTTTGAAAAGCTGTAGAAGCAAAGAATGTGCAGTGCTAGGTTCTGGGATAAAATTTCATATGCAAACCCATGAAGGAGCTCAGAGAGAGCAGAAGGAGGTGCCCAGGTAGTACCTGCCTGTAGATACTCCCAGGCCCAGCCCAGGAGCCATCAGCCCATCAAAGGCCCATCTGCAGAAGCATGGAGGAGTACTGGAGCACAGTGGCAGGGGGACGCCCAAATTAAGGACTCCGAGGAAGGGACACCCTCTCTGGTTCCCTCCCAGTGTTGTCCCAGGAGACCCTCAGCCCTGCTGTCCAGAGGGGAAACCCATCACAAAGAGACAATGCTAGAGCACCCTTTTGACTTAGGGTGTTTGCTGCCTGGTGGTATGGGACACATTGTGGGATGAAAAGGAAGAGCATTTTTGGATTGTAGAGGACTTACAGGGTCATTAAGGGATTAAGGCCAGGGAAAGAGTTAGGTGACCGCAAGCTGTGGTGTGATGTAACAGCCTGGTTCAGCTATGCACACAGTACTCAGTTAAATAATATGAATGTTAGTTCTAAAGCTTGTTTACTGTTGATGTAACTCTGTCCTTAAGGCATTTGGCCTATTAATCCTAAAAAGAGAATACGCTTCTTAAAACTGCTTTAGCTGTGTTCAAAACAATAAAATTGTCCTGGCTCACTATGTTTTTTGGTAGGTTTGACTCAGATTGGTTTCTATTTCACCTAGATGTGTTCACGTATTTCTACCTGTTGCTTTTGTTTTAAAATCTCCAAACCTCCTTTGATGAAGGAAATGCCAGTAAGTTTGAATCAGGATCATAATGGATCTCCTTAAAAAAGAACATACCTGTCAGTGAAGAATAGGTGGGAACAGAATTTTCTAGCATTTCAGTTTAGATTTCCCCCACAATATTAAGCAATGTCTCTCAATAATTTAGCTGGAATGTAACTATAATGTTGTTAACTAATAGACGTGATTATAATGCTTTCTTAATATCACAAATCTCTAATGAGCAATATAGAAACATCACTGAATGATGTAAAATGAGCAAAGGAATTTAACTCAAAGTTCTGTGTTCATTTAAATGCTGAGTTGAAATAAGAATATGTAAAAAAAAAATCATAACAGGATCTACTTTCTAAATTCTGTCAAGAAATGGGACTACAGATTATCCAGATGCATACAAGTATAGAGGCAGAGTGCTCACAATGAATCACAACTTTAGCTTATACACAACAGAACAGGATCAGTGCATCATGCTGATTTATACCCTCCAGAACTAAATATATATATATAAAAGGTCAGTGCAATAGATACAGAACAAAGACCTATCTGTTTGTTCCAGAAGTATTCTCTATAACCATACCTAGAAAGTTTGATGAACTGTAGCACTGCTCTAATTCAAATATCTGCAGTGACATCTAACTAAAGCTAGCCTCAGGGAATCAGGTTCCCTCCTTCACTATTCTGGGGTTCCATGGCAACAGAAGAATCCAGGCTAAGCATTTACAGGTTATGTTGAAAGATATTTCAGATACTGATATTGCAGCTTGCATATTTGGATATTCTGTTTATCAAGTGTTCTCTTGCAATTTTCTTTTTTGCTCATGAATTTCCAGAAATAGTATTTTCCTAACTAGTCCTAACACTACAATCTAAAGAAGATCTGATTTTTAATTCTTAAATTATTGTATGGGTTGCTGTGCAAGTAGCGATGGGGTTTTATCATTCTGATCACTTTTTCATTAAAAAAATGTATTGAATGTTTAACTAGCTATCAGATTATAGAAATTACATAAACTGACTATTATTGGCTAATTTAACGAGCTTGCTTGTGTTAAACTCTTATACCATGTTCAGTTTGGCTTTAAAAGTATGGTGCACTTAAGAATACTAAAAAAAAAAATATCTTTTTTCTGTCAGCATATTTCTGTCAATGAACTTAAGTGAACTGCTTGTTTTAAAAAGTGTTGTGTTTCCAACTATGCTCATGAGAATTCCATATAAATATGTAATATGTATCTATACAGAAGGAGGCATACACATACATTTAAAATTAAAGTGGATTCATTAAATAAAAATTCAATTTATTTGATTAATATTTTATTCTGGCCTGTTGTTTACTGAGAAATAAAGGTAAAAGGTTAAATCAGCAGAGTTACTGGTAAAAGGAAAGAACTGGAGCAATATGTGTAAATGAGCAATCCTGCAACCAGCACTTCAAAGTGAAGAGGGCAATAATAAAGCTATTATTTGAAGCCTTGAACTCTAGGCTGTCATTAAGTTGTACAACACTTTTGCCATGCAAATGAAACATTAGTATATTCATACATAGATATGTGTGTGTGAGCTCCTTCATTCATAATTCATGTAGAAAAGGAGTCTAGGATTTCCTAATAAACATTTTTTTATCCATCCCAATTACTATTTCACACTAGTATCCAGAATGGCTGGAAGTTTTTTTTTTTCCCATCAAAGATTTTCTGATGCTAAATATGGATTTTAAGAAAAATGCGGGAAGTCGGAAGGTTTTGTGCAAATCCATTGTGCCTTAGTTCCAAATAATTTGTTTCTGTTTATAAACCCAAAATGCAATGTGTACCTAACAGAGCATGTCAACTTTTTTACCATTTTTCATCTGTGCAGTTATTTATACTTTGAGAAGAATAGGCAAAGATGATGGATGAAACCGATAACAATCACAATAATTATTTCTCTTTTCTTTCTTCTTCTTTCTGATTCTCATTCTCGTACATGTTTTTGTTCCCATTCACTCTCTTTCCCTTCTTCCTCCCTCCCTTTCTCCCTTCTTGCTTTCCTCCATTCTTTCCTTTACTTCTTTCTGAAATGCAAACAAAGAGGGGAAAAAGGAGGGGGGAGGAGAGAAGGGGCAGAACAGAAAAGAAAATAATCGTTAGATAAATTTTATTTCCATCATGAATTCAAAATTTTCATTTCTTTCCTTGGTTCAGGATGAAAAATAAATCCCTCAAACACTAAAATATAAGTGAAATATATAAAAGTCTTATTTTCAGTCATCTTTATTTATTGACAAAACTATTGTAATGATTGTAGTGATGGATATTTGAGCTGGTCATTTTATTACATTTTAATTCAAGTCTTTAAGCTTCACCTATTGGGTGTTTATTTTAACCATAATGAATCTGAATATTGAGATTTCATAAATCAGATTGTTCTAATAATTTATCTGAGTAGAAAGATGTTTGGATGTATCCTACTGTGAATGAAATATTGGATTTGGGTTTAGGACATTGATTAGATGTTCAAAGACTGCAGCTTTGCTCTCTTGTCCCATCTTATACAGGTATAACTGAGAAATTAAAAAAATAATATTATAACACTAGCAGCTAGCGGAAAGATTCTGTTTTCTTGTATCTTCACAGGGAGTTCAATTTACTGATCCAGCTTACCCAGGTTAACATAAAATCCAAATTATGGTTGTAGTTTTCCTGTGAATCAGCTAACCATAAACTGTACTTTTCCTTCCTGAGAGGCAGAACACTGAATGGAATGCAACAATCATGTTCTGTTTGTCCATCTTCTGTATTTGCGTAACAGAGTTGCCTCTTTTAAGGCAGAAACAGCTCAGAATACCTTTGATCACTCATTTTTCCTCTGATTTTTCTCTCCATGTTTCTTTCTTCCTTGATCTCAGGACAAGCATCTACTCAAACTTTAATTCAGTCCTTTACTTCCCTTCTGCTCAGCACTGGTGAGGCCATTCCTGGAGTTCTGTATCTGTTTCTGGGCTCTCCAGTACAAGAGAGACATGGACATAATGGAGAAAGTCCAGTGAAGGGCCATGAAGATGATAAAGGGATTGATAAATGACTGGAGCATCTCTCCTATGAGGAAATGCTGAAAGGCCTGGTGGAACTGTTCAGCCTAGAGAAGAGAAGGCTGAAAGGGATCTTATTACTGCATATGAATAGCTGAAGGGAGGGTGCAAAGAGAACGGAGCCAGGCTTTTTTCAGTGACAGAACCAGAGGCAATGGGTCCCTCTGAAGATCAGGAAACACCTTTTTACTGTGAGGGTGACCAAACACTGACACAGGTTTCCCAGAGAGGCTGTGGCATCTCCATCCTTGGAGACATTAAAAGATTATCTAGACATCTAGGACAAAAATTGTCCTAAGCAAACAGGTCTGGGTGGCTCTGCTTGAGCAGGGGAGTTCGACCAGACATCCAGAGCTCCTCTCCAACCTCAACCATTCTATGCTTCTGTTATTCTGTATGAACAAACATTCTCTTTTTTCCAAAATTGGGTGGTCTTATTTCTGTGTCTTCATGTACTGTCTTATTAGGGAAAATGTGATAAATTTGCTAGAATCGTAATTCTCAAGGTAGGAATAATTAAAAAAAAAAAAAAGGAAGAGAATGAATGGAAAGTAAAACTAGTTTTTGAGATTAGCAAAACTCAGTTTTTCAAAACACGTAGAGGATGACAAAATAATCTGCAAATAAACATTAACTTTTGGGTGGATCCTAAAAAAACTTTGTCTGCAATGTGATTTCACTGTTTTCTCCTGCTCAAAAAAAGGTCTTTTGAGGCTTTTCCCAAATTTATTTTTTCCCACTTCATTTCCACACTTTTCTGAGTTATTTGCAAAACATTCCTTTGCTCTCAAAGATTAGAACAGGCTTCTTAAAAACCAAACCAAACCAAACCAAACCAAACCAAACCAAACAAAACAAAACAAAACAAAACAAAACAAAACAAACAAAACTATTTATTCCTAGTTGTTTTTTTGGAGTTAGTTTTCAGGGGGTTTTTTTGTTTGTTTTTAGTGTCTTGAATAGTTGAAGATGATCTCTGCAGAATCTGGGGAATTTTTAGATTAAATATTCTTTTAATTAAAAATATTTAGCTCTGAGTCCACCATCTCTCCCAATGACTTTCTGTTTAATAAGGGTATCTCCTTACTTTCCAAAAGTTTAATATTCAATGGGAATCTACAAAGACATTGCAGTCAGTAGAAATTGGGATTGGTAAAATTTACTGTCAACTGGATGTGATAAAGAAGTTTTGTTGAAAGATCAGTCTTAAATTGGGTTTTCAAAATAAGCATCAACCCATAATGTGATAACACACTAATTTCAAAATGTTAGAATGGTAGCAAATATCACTAGATTTATATACTGCTGCCAGCAAGACTAAGAGCTGGATTAATATTGATGCTTGAGCTACACATGCACGCTTAATGCTGGTCCACGAAGAAGAGGATTCAGACAATTCACAGATGGAGTTTAACTGGCTGGAAGTAGGAGTGTCAGAGACAGGAGGACTCCCTGTGAGGGAGTGAAGTTTCCCTTGGTGATGAGATTAGCAGCTGAAGCACTGCCTTGTAGCCATCCTGGAATGTGAGCACTCAAGGGCCACCATTCAGCAGCAGAGCTGAGCTGGAGGATGGACCCAAGGCTGAGCTGAGGTGCCCCATGCAACTGCTGATGGGATTGGCTCTGGTGCAAGGGTATGTAAGGAATCAGCTCATGACACATCTTTGCAGACTCCTTGTAGAACTACTTATGGTGATATGACTCTGCCCAATGTTCATTAATTTTTTTTTTTTTAATATTTAAATACAAACTTGTGTTTAATTCACCTCAAGGGGTACCATAAAAATTCCCCAGCAACCTACAGATAAATTTTTTAATATTCCAACTCATACTCTTATCTATGCTCACTTTTCTTTGAACACAAAAGGAAAAGTAGCAAAATGATGAGTTCTGCTTTTTCCTGTTTTGCACATGCTACAAAATAGAAATACAGAGCAGAATGAAATACAGTGCCTTAGTACTCCTGTGGATCTTCTCAAATGTTTTTCTGAAGGTAGACTGCAGAGACATGATGTGTGCCACCTCTGCTTGACATTTCCCGAGTTAATTAGATACAAACAGCTTGAGTCTGCATTTACCTTTTGGAATTTGTTCTTCATGAAAGGAATTGGGCAACAATTTGAGGTGAAGAAACCTCACGCTCATGTGCAGAGACAGATACCCTGTGCACAGTACTCTATGTAAAAACAGTCTTGGAAGTATATCCATGAGTGGTTTTGCTTAAATAACATGTGGAGAGTTGGGTTTGACCCTGCTTCTGTTATATGAAAGCAGGACTGGCCAGTACAGAGCAGTATATTATGGCGTTGTCTACACTTCTGATTATATAAGTATCTATGGTATCAGTTACAGTCAAATGCAGCTAATACAGATATTTTGCTTAATATTCAATTCACAACACATTTAATGTGCCATTCTACTAGAGTCTATTGATCTATACATGATATTATGATGCTGTCACGAGATTCGATTAGTGCAGGAAAGTGCAGGGGTAAGGGGATTGGCACCAGAGCAGGTTCAGTTTCTCAGGGAGTTTAAGGTGTGAGAGTGACATAACTGGGGTAACTTAAATAACTGTTTGTACTGGCACAGTAGAGACAAAGTAGTGTAAACCAACAGCCAGCTAGGAATTCAAGTTGCTATTAAACACAGCCAGGTACCACAGTTCGCACTCATTTTACAAAGTTTTCCACAACATTGCAGTGTGCTTGCCATTACTGTTACAACCCCCAGTTAGCTAGGCACAGTGGTACAGTCTCACCTTCAAAACAGTGTACAAACTTGGTAGGTTCACTTCACCTCATTTAAGCATCCAGAAATTGGCAGCTAGTCCTAAACTTGCTGCCTAAGCTTCCTTCTACAGTCAGTGGAGAACAAGAAGTATTTCCTGAAAAAGACATTTCAGATAGACATCATGAATCACCTTCTGAAGGAAGCTCTCACACTCTCTACTGATTATGTATAGAAACTAGATTAATAGCTTCACCACCTAATCTAGAGATGGCTAAAATAACATAAGATGAATTCCATTCATTTGAACTGTATCAGTCCTGGATAATTAACCTGAATTAAAAAAGGGCAGAAGTGGACATTAATTTGTCACCTCACAGCTTATCTTTGAATATCCCTTATGCCATCATGTTTAGGGGTCAGAAGACTCCACAGGAGAGGTAGTTTGTTTAGGAATTGGCTACGTTATCCTGTGGCAGACAAACACATGAACTGACTGCTTTATTGGCATTGTATAGTGATCTTTCTTTTGGAGGTCCAAAACATCAAAAAGGTTGGGCTTGGCTATTTTGCATTTTGAAATTTTCTCCTTAGAACATGATATGTGAACATTTTGGGTAAATTATTCTCTTTTCATTTCAGTAAACAGTTAAAAAGAAACAAATGCAGAGGCAGCTGCTTATTTGGGACTGAAGACAAATCTGTATTACATCTTGTGCTCTGTTCTGGGTGCCAAACATCATTCCACATACTGGCTCATTGTTTAAGAATCTGAACAGCTGGCCCAAAATCCAGCCAGACCTTTCTCTGAGAATTGCAAGGAAAAGGAGTGATAGCCTTCCAATCTTCCACCTCTCATTTCCATACCTCCTAGTTTCTTTCCGTTAAAAAATAATCTGTAATTTTTTCCTTCTTTGTTCTCTTAGTTTGAACGATATAAACAATAAACACAGAACAAAAGCTTATAAAGAATTCATCTTTACATCAAGCCTTGATCATCATCTGTTTGTTCCCTTGCCTCCCATGGGACATTTATTTTGGGAAAATATGTCAGCTCTGGATTAGACATCTCTCTATGCTGCATAGACTTGTAGCAGAATCCTCCAAATCATCATTAGCTTTTAACCTTTCCATTTCTGTGCCATGTAGTCACTAGATAATTTGATGCATGGCAAGTCTGAGACCAGATTCTTGTCAAAAATATATGCAAAGTTAGAGCAAAAGATGAAGACTGTGAGGTAGTTTCTGAGTTGGTAAAAAATATCAGAGTCCCTGACATCCATGGCTTGCAACACCAAAAAATCTAGTCCAACCTTTTCTGCTTGTATTGAGATTTTCGCAGCTAAACAGATCCAAACTGCAGAAAATGACCATCAACAGATGGGAAGGGAGAAAGCAGAGGTGTGTAATCAGACTTTCTAATGCGACTCCTTCAGATTTTGCTGTCTTCTATAGTTCCCATTTGCTATCCACTTAACTTTTTGCAAACCCTACACCTTTTTACAGACCACAATTACTGTTCACCTTTCCAAGGTAACATTGACTTAAATTATTGACACCTTAGTGTTCTGCTTCAACAATTGCAATGTCTGTCTCCTCTGTTCTAAACCCTGAACAGGTTGAACCTGTATCTTAAACCAGGCAAAAAATACAATTCAAACACTGACTTACATTAAAAAATACAAAAACCTGTCAGTGCAGACTCACTTTGACACAGTGCCTTTCTCTTTCTTCTGCCATATGAATCTCCATCTTGTCCAAAACCGGAAGAATATAGAAGAACATAGCACAGATGCATCAGCTAAGGGTGGTAGGCAGTAGTGGGTACTCAGAAAAAGATGTATGAACAGGGCAAGCATACAGTGATACTTTCTCACAATTATATTTCCAAGTTGCAGCACCCTTTGGCTTAGTGGCTTTCTCAGCCAGAGAACTTATGTAAATCTTTCTGTTCTATATCCTTTGATGGGCTTTATTTCCAAGGAACCATATCACTGAGGTTCAGAAAGAAGAAATGGTGGTGCTAATAATGAATAGACAGGAAGGAAAAGGTGGCAAATAAAGAAAAAATCCAAACATAGGCAGTCCTTAGATGATCTGGATCAAGATGAAAATTATAAACTCTCAGAGTGCATTTGGTTTATGTGGCAAGGTTTTGGTAACAGGGTCTGGGAGAGGGAGGCTGCAGGGGTGGCCTCTGTGAGAAGACACCAGAAGCTGCCTCCATGTCAGATAGAGCCAGTTTTAGCTGGCCTTAAAGCTGGGCCCATCAGTGACATTGGTAATCCCTCTGTGATAAAACATTCAAGAAGGGGTAAAAAATGCTGCACAGCAGGTGTGAGAAAATATGAGAGAAACAACTATGCAGACACCAAGGTTGGTGAAGAAGGAGGAGGAGGAGGTGCTCCAGGAGCCAAAGCAGAAATTCCCCTGAAGCCCACGGTGAAGACCAAGGAAGCTGTGGCCTTTGGAGACCCCATGCTGGAGCAGGCTCCTGGAAGGAGCTGCAGCCTGCGGAGAGGAGCCTGCATAGGAGCAGGTTAACTGGCAGGGTCTGTGGCCCCTCTGGCGGACCCATGCTGGAGTTGTCTGTTCATGAAGGACTGCACTCCATGGAAAGAACCCACGCTGGGGCAGCTCTTGAAGAACTGCAGCCCGTGGGAAGTACTCACACTGGAGAAGTTTGTGAAGGAGAGTCTCCTGTGGGAGGAACCCTATGCTGGAGCAGGGGATGTGCACGAGGAGAAAGAAACAGCAGAGATTATTGTTATGAACTGACTGTAACCCTTACTCCCTGTTCCCCTGCGCCACTTAGGAGGGAGGAGGCAGATGAATCGGGAGAGAAGCTGTTTGAAGAAGAGGGGGGTGGAAGGAAGGTTTTTTTTAGTTTTATTCTTATTTCTCACTAACCTGCTCTGCTATTAATTGGCAATAAATAAAATTAATCTTCCCAAATTATGTCTGGTTTGCCTGTGGCTGTAATTGGTGAGTGATATCCCTGTCCTTATCTTAATCCATGACCTTTTTCATTGTATTTTTTCCCTCTATCCTGCTACACGTGGAGTGATAGAGTGGCTTGGTGGGCACCTGGTGGACAGCCCAGGTCAACCCAACACACAGAGTTATTAGCAGTCCCATTTTGCAAGTTCAGATTCTACTTTTTTTGCTGAAGACTCCTGTGAAAGGGAATTAGGAAATTAGTAAATATCTCCCTTTATAATTGTGTTAAGGTATATGGCTACAAAGAAACCAAGAAGTTAATGTGTGTTTTGCAGAGATTCCCTTCCCTTTTTTTAGTCTACTGCTTTTTAAGTCATTTTGGACAGACAGTTTGAGAAAGCTTTTTTGGACTGTGCAAGTAGCAAGTAAAACCTTAACTGGAAACTCTAATGGAGGTGTTTATTTCAGACTGAAAAATTCAAGATTTTTGGCTCCCAGTCCTGTTCTCTACTTCCTAGAACACAATTCTCTTTCTTACTCAGCTTACAAAGAAGTTTCATATCTTACAAAGCCATAATCATACCCTTTAAAAAGTAAAAATAGAAATAAAGAAAATCTGCTTAATGAATATAAATGCAAAAGACACTGGACTGCTAGGTAAGTGAATTTTCTAATTCAGTACGTACATCTCTCCAGGCACTCTCTCTTGCAGAGAAATTAATTCACTCCTTGTTCACTCTTTGGATAATCTGTTGGTCTATACGGTTGACTACACTGCAATGTAAAGATAGTTGATAACATCCTGCAAACACTGGAAGACATTGTCTTTCTTCTTCCGTGTGAAGGTTCAAGTTTTAAACACTTGACTTCTATGTAGAACCTCCTCCTCATAAAGCAACATGCTTCTAAAGCAGACATATGGATTTTCTAAGTATATGATCAGTGTACTTTGACATATATAATCTTCTAGACATCAGAATAAACTTAGCCACAGCAACAGTGAGTTTCTTGGCATCAGCAGGAACAAGCATAGGTCATTGCTGTGCATTTTTTAACAACAAAAACCCTTGAAAAATTTTTAAAGGCCTTTTTCTATATTTGTAGTATATGCAGTTTCCCAGCTCTGGCATATTTTTCTGTCTTAGGTTTTCTGTAATACATTCATATCTGAGTTCAAAATAATAACAGTAAAATATTCCACAAAAATATTACTCATATGGGGATATCAAAGCTAACTTTCCTTGTTCCCTCTTGCCTTACGATATGTCTATTTGTTCATTGTCTGCCAAATTCTCCCATACTCTTGAATGGAAATGATTATTCTCTAGATTTAGTAGTGTTTTCCAAGTAATTTTTTTTTTTCCTTTTTGTAGCTGACATGCTGCCACAGGCACTCTTCATCTGGTACATCAGTCAGTTCCTGAGGCAATGAACATCTGCCAGGTTGTATTTGGCAAGTGCAAGTAGTGAGCTCACACAACAGTGTGGATCTCAAGCAGGAACTTCCTCTCACTGAACTGCATAAAAAAAGAGACAGATTTCCGAATGAGTCAAATCAACACACTTGAGCCTCTAGATCAGATCTTTAGCTGAAGGGTCCAACCAATCACGATGCCTAAATCACCATCAAAGAGATTAATCCATGACATAGACAAGATAACGTAGTTTCAGTGAACTCATTGGCATGGATTAGGAAGTTTCTTCTCCTGATTTAGCTGTATTGACATAAATAAATTTTATCCAGACTACCTTGGACAAATCCGTTTGTTGACAGGCATTTTCAAGAGTAAATTATTCCAGGCACCATTGATATGATTGAAACTGCAAATAGTATCTCTTTAATTTATCTAATCCTGATTATTGTGGGTTTTGGGACAAAAGACAGAGACAAAATGAGCAAACAAATAAAAATATAACCGAAAGTGAAGGAAATAAGGTTGTATTTAGATTCTACATTCTAGTTCCTCATTGCAATTCTGCTGTGATAGAATTTCCAATTCACCTCCCCAAACTGAAAATTTCCCAGATGTTAAGAGCTACATCCACACAGGTGGCAAGGGTCACTTCAGTTTTGGCAGAGCTGTATGCCGCTAAACTAATAGAAACTAGGTTTTCCCTTTTAAAAACATTCAGGGATTCAGTAATTTAGAAATATTTTGATGTTTGAAACTGACTCTGAAAGGACAGATTGCAGAGTGTCATCTGCTCTCTTTTTCAATTTTTGCTCTCTGTGAAGACAGCAAAACAACCCACATATTTTTCTAACACCTGACTGGTTACAGCACTCTGATTTAATTCCAGCCTCATCTCAAAGAGCTTCAGATTTGAAGTTTTCCATTGCCAGGAATACATCCTAACCACTGATTTATAAGTTTTCCAAAGACAGAGAGTACTTCAGCACTTCAGTTACTGCTATGTCATTCTGCAGAAAATAATTTGGACAGGACAGAGAGAAGACAAAAAATAAAGAAAAGTTCTCTGTCTCCAAGTGATTAAAACAGTCATTTGAATATGGAATGTCTGGGGGTTTAATCTGTACACTCACAACTCATTTTATCTGGCTCCTTTTTTATTTTAATTTAAAATCTTCATTCATTTCTCAAGTAACAAAGATTAGAACTATCTGTCATTTTGTTAAATTTTAAACTCTGTTGCTAACATCAGCCAAATCACACTTTTAATGAAAAATAGCATCTGAGTGAAGTGAAGAGACCAAAATTCACATGTCCTCTTGAAAAATAAAAACAAAACAAAACAGAATTATCTTAGATTTCTTTGGTTTGGCCTCTTTGTTACACAGTAAGCACATATAGTCTAAAGAGCATACATACAGCTTTGAAACAGCTCTGCAATAAATGCTGCTTCTTGCCTTACAGGAGAAAAGAGGATGTGGGAGGGAAGCAAGACTACTATGTCATTTAGAGAACATCCTGGGAAGTGATGGTGTTAAACTACTAATCTAAAAATAGAGGGCAAAAGCTCTTGGAAAAACAGACCTGATGTTTTTAGGTGATGTACCAAATAATTATTTAAATTCTATCATCAAGTGTATGAGCAATATAAGCTAGAGAACCTGTTTGCAGGAGAGAAGTCAGAGGAGTTTTTCCTCTGCTTGAAAACTTAGACACTTTGATACAGAGTCAGGGCATATCGCTTTCCTTAATGTCTCATTCATTTTTTTTCTTTACAATACAGATTAAACAGCAGGGTGATAAAACCCTGATCTTCATTCTCAGCTCTTACAGCAAACTACTTTACAGGCTGCTAGCAAGCACGTGCTTCAGGAAGGAAGTGATACCGTTTTGAATCTCTGAAGTGAAGGGAATAAAATGTTGACCTGCTTCATCTGAAGACAAGTGTTCTAAATATCTGTCTATTGCTTGAAAAGACAGTCACTTTTTTAACATGGATTAAACTAAAGTGGAGGTCTTTGCTGTATTCTGGATGGATTACAGTCCAGTGGTTTTGATGTGAAGGCTTTTGGAGGTTGAAAATCCATTCAGATACTGAACTAACATGGGCTTGATTCTGTTGTCTGAAGGTAGGCATCTGGTGACATTTAACATGCCCTCAGAAATCTGCAACATCAGCACAGAACTCACAGATCAGACACAGGAAGTTCAAGAGACCCACATTGTTCTGAATCAGACTTTGGGGAACAGATAAGATGCACAGGGCATCTCAAATGGCATTAGATACGTGTTTAGTAATTGAATTATGTCCTGTGTATCTACCTTTTGGTGATCTGAATAGCTCACTAAGCTCTATTGATGGTACTAAGTAGTACAATAGTGTCCTGCACAGATATAGACAGATCAGCCATTCCGCTGCTTAAAGATATGCATCTAGTACCTTATAAGATACTATATATATATCCTGGCAGGCCTCCAGCTGCTGTTGCAGAAGGACGTAATTCTTCTGTAGGTATTGAACATTATCTTCCAGCTCAATGTAAATGTCTTAAATACCGAAAGGTACCTTTACCAACACATGAATCCTACATTCAGGCAATTGAACTGAGAATCTACACTGAAACTGAATCACCTCTTGTTATGGTAGCTTCAGTGGGCTAAGAACAGAAAATCTTAAATTTCTCTTAGAAACAATGTTCTACAAGAACCTTGAAAGCATAAAGGAAGAAACAAACAAATGATGAAATAACTCCAGCATTAGGTGAGGTTTAGAACAATTTTAAGGGTTGTACAATGTTAAGAAAAGTACAGTTTTAAGGATCATAATTTTGTACTTGGCTATCTAATTCTTTAATTGCAAATTCCCTGAAGCAGGCTGTTATTATGCCTGAAAATTACCTAGCATGGTGTTGCAGGTGCAGGCTCTCTATTTGTTGTAATAGAAAAAGTGAATAACAATAACAAATGTATGAACCGCTACAGAACATAGTCCACTGCCTAGTAATTAACTTGTATATACATATTATCCACATGGTTTCAATACCAAAAGCTCATATACTCGAGTTTAAAAAATATTCTCGCAGACGTGCCAACAAATTCCCAAACCTAGCACCATGTTCGTTGAAGAGGTATCTTTCTGGGTCAGAATTCAAGACACGTGCCTGCACACATTTCAGTGTCCATGTTCAGGTGTAGCCTTTGTGGCAAGACAGCCCCATCTCTTCATAGTAAACAACTCTGTTGTTTTGGAGATATAACTTGACACAGTGCTAGCCATGGCCTGATCATAAATATTTATGCTTTCAGCAAATGGAACAGCCATGCCTATAAACACCAGTGTTTTGTCTTATTCCTCAATATTTCATGAGTAGTATGCAAAAGCTGGACTGTGCTGTGACAGGTAACGCAATCCTCTTCAGCAGCATTGACTTGGAATTCAGAACTGTGGAAAGCTCAAAAAAAAATCTCATAATCATATTGTTTTATTGTTTCCATTTCATAATCATTCTCCCATATCAACAAGCTTCAAAAGGAGATGCTCCAACTGGTCAGGATGTAGTCTGTTTTTTTCAATGACTAACTACAGGCAATGAAAAGAGATAATTTTTCTACAAACAAGAAATGACAAAGCTTTTTAAGGTTAAAAATTCTTTGGGTTTGGGTTTTTTTGGGGATTTTTTTTTAGATTGTTTCTAATAATCAGTTAGGACAGAATGGAAGTTCTTTCAGGCTACAGAAAATGCATCTCTCAACAATATTCCTTTACCATTACATCTAACAGAGTTTATGCTGCTTGTATCATACTATACTTCAGAAGTACACTTTTCTGGAAAATATTATGATCACACAGCTAAAGGTAGACTTCTGTGTTTTGTTCCATCCCTAAAATACTTCCCAGACTCTTCTATGTGTTCAAAGGCACAATGCCATAATATCACATTTTCATAATATTACAAAAGATTCAATAGCCTCCCTCTCCTAATCTTTCCTTGGTGTAGCAAGAAGATTTTCAGACTCACGGGGATAGACAAGGATAGCAGAGTAAGGCTTGGACAGCAAAAGTCTGAAGTTTATTTTATTTTAAAGTGATCCTCTTATATTTGCCATAAGGTTCATTTTAAATGCTGCTGGAGTCAAAGTTGTGCTTCTAGCACCTTCTGTGAATCAAGGTTGAGAGGAAAGTTTGATTACTACTAATATTGCAATAGGAAATGTGCAAGACTTTAAAATTACTTGTGTTCACAGTTATATTACTGGTGGGCCAGAAATAATGGACAGAACATGAAAGAGTTCATTAATGAAGATGAGAGTTTTCTTTTGGGCTAAGGGGTGAAAGATAGCTGGAACAGATTTCTTGATACTCAGTCACTCAAAACACTTCCAGTTTCACATTGGTTAGTGTGCTGTGACTTTTTGGTCACCCTTTTTTTCCCTGCAGTGAAGAAAAGCAGGAATACATTATTCCAAGACCAAACTGAGATCAGAAATGGTCTGATGTCTACTTCCTCTTCAATGTGTTACAAGTAATATTGATGTCTCTGATGGTATTTAAAATCAGTCTGGAAGCTTGTCTCAATCACACCAAGATACTTCAGTTGCCTGTCATCTGTATGTTGTCTCTAAGCTGCAAATGGTTCTTTGTGTTGCTAATTTATTTAAGTACAGAACACATAAGATTAGTCCAAAGTTCTTGTGCAGTAAGGAAGTGGGTCCACCCTAAAAATGTGTCTCTGGATTATTTCTATCTCCATGTAATCCTCTACATAAGAACAAATACAGAGAGCTGCAGAAAAGTTTCTGGTATTACTAGACATGTTGCACAGTAGAATTTCCAGTCTCCAGACAAGGAATGTGACAGTGATTTCCAAATACATTGCAGAAAGACCTGTTTGTGGCAGTCAGAAGGGAAAGTAATCTTATATCAATTTTCAGCAGAACTTCTCAGCTCTGATCAACTGCGGCAGGTTGAGCCTAATGCCTTGCAACATAGCTGGTCAATGGGTATGACCTGAAATGTGATGTAAAACTCAAGCCTAGTGGTAGTATACATACAATTGCATATATTCTTACAAAAAAACTGAGAGAACAGAGCTTTAAGCTTGACTGTGATCGTCTATGAATAATACATTTATATGCTTAATGAAAAGTGTTATTTATATGTTTTAAGTAATAACAAAGAAGAAATGGTTACACTATGAATACAGAAATCAGGGAGACAATATTACTTATATATATATGTATATACATGCATACAATGAGCCTGGTTTCATGCTGTATCAAATTGTGTACATAATTCAGGTGTGTATACTAAAAGAAAATCTTTCAGTTGATGATTTGTCACCTCTATATTATACACTTGGATGAATTGCTCTTTGATTCCTGTATTACTCTGTTGCCTACAGAGCAAAGATGCAACTAGCTCAGTTCAGAAGGTTAACTTTAATATGATTTATTGCTCAAAATTAATTAACCTTATTGGAATTAAATCCTAAAGACAATAAGAACATCATGAAGGCATGGACAGCTGAAACGGTCTCTGAAATACCAGAGCTCTGCAGTGGACACCAGCAGAGTAATACATCTTTGCCTTCTTTGCTTCAGTCTTCAGTGCCAAGGCAGGCCCTCAGGAATCCCAGGCCCCGGAGGTAAGAGACGAAGCCTACAGAGAGGATGACTTTCCCTTGGTCGAGGAGGACTGTGTGAGGGATTGCTTAAGCGATCTGGACGCCCACAAATCCATGGGCCCCGATGGAATGCACCCACGAGTGCTGAGGGAGCTGGTGGATATCATTGCTGAGCCACTCTCCATCATCTTTGACAGGTCCTGGAGGACAGGACAGGTGCCGGAGGACTGGAGAAAGGCCAATGTCACTCCAATCTTCAAAAAGGGCAAGAAGGAGCACCCAGGGAACTACAGGCCGGTCAGCCTCACCTCCATCCCAGGAAAGGTGATGGAGCAGCTTATCCTGGAGGTCATCAACAAGCAAGTGGAGGAAAAGAAGGTTATCAGGAGTAGTCAGCATGGATTCAC
>Ga0065711_1036987_pt1 | contig 20341 bp, 17 predicted proteins | sample Hoacrofraction12_FD_59098 | JGI IMG/M metagenome (GOLD analysis project Ga0065711, IMG submission 59098) | Hoatzin crop microbial communities from Cojedes, Venezuela - Epithelial fraction 12 v2 (version 2) | ecosystem: Host-associated > Birds > Digestive system > Esophagus > Crop | place... | reverse complement strand
GGGGGGGGGGGGGTAGGAATCTGTTCTTCTTGTTGCTGTGAGTTGGAATCCTCTCTTGCCTGGGAGTTCAAACTTCTCTGGGAGTTCGGTCTTTTTTGGGAATTTTCTGAAATTCGTGAAATCCGCAATGTCTGGGTTCTGCAATTGCTGCTCAGGGACTGGCTGTGAATTGGCCACCGGGTGGTGAGAAAATTTCATTGTGTATAGTTTGGTTTGCATATTCACTATTATTATCATTAGTAGTAGTAGTTCCTTTGTTCTCATATTAAACTGTCTTTATCTCAACCCACGAGTTTCCCCTTTTGTCCATTTCTCCTCCCCATCCCGCTGGGGGGAAGGGGAGCGGTGAGCGAGCGGCTGTGAAGTGCTGAGCTGCTGGGTTAAACCACGACACCCAGGCAAGCCTCCGAGCCCTGGGCATGGATCCATCCCAGCGCACCGCGGGGCTGTACTGGGATGCAAGTGGCCAGTGCTGGACAGCAGGGGACTCACCCAACACCACTGTGAGGCACTTGGGACAGAATGCTTGGACTGGTGGGGACACAGCACCTCTTTGGGGACGCGGGGGACCGTGCAGCTCCAGGCACAGCCCTGGCGGTGGGGCTTGGGGCTTAATCCCGGTGGGATCGTGGCTCTGACCCAGCATCTCTGTGCTCTCTCCGCAGACGACTGTAAGAACATCGCCAACATCATGAAGACACTGGCCCATAGAGGCTTCATCTTCAAGCAGACCTCCAAACCCTTTTGATCCCCAAGGCGAGCCAGGCAAGGGCTGCATGTGCCCGGCGCCGGCGAGGCGGGGAGGACGGGCTCCAGCATTAAAATAAAACGGCAACCGAGGCCAGAGGAACCGACACAAAAAAAAACAAACAAAAAAAAAAACAAAAACAAAAAAAAAATCTCAATTTCAGCTGTTAACTCCAGTAGAGGTTGTATATATGGGAAGGCAAATCTGTGTAGACCTGATGTGACTCCCTCTCTGGGCTGCTCCGGACATTATGCCATGCTAGCGGACAGCCGCGTAGGGCGCTTGCACCACATTTTAGACTCGTAGTTTGTTCTTTTTCTTTGGCTCCCGATTCCCGTCCCTCCCTCCATATCCCACCCCGTCCTCCCTCTCCCGCCCCGTAGCCAGAGCATCCCCCCATCTCCTCCCCGGCATGGGCCGTCCCCGCCTGCCCTTCTTCTTTCTTTTCTCTGGTTTTATGTTTTCGGGCCTCGACGGCTGCTGTGGCGAGGCCGGCGCGTGCCCGCGCCCGGGCTGCGCTGACAGAGGCTCAGCAGTGTTGCGACGGCCCCTCGCCCTCCCCGCCAGCCCCCCTGCCTCTCCCCCAGCGCCTTTTCCCCTTTTTGAGTCGACACTAACCCCTCTCTGACTCCTGTATGTGACAAACGCGATCCGTCTCTTTATGTTCAAGGTGAAGTGCCTGTATTCTCCGCTGCAGAGCCCCTGGCAGCCCCACGGTGGGCTGCGGGGCCCCGGAGGGCTCCGTTCAGTGGGGCAGGGGCTCGGCGGGCGGGTGGGCAGCAGGAGGGAGGTGACAGTGTCCGCGCAGAGCCCCGTCCCGGCCCGTCCCTGGCCCGTCTGCTCGTGCCTCTTGCGGGGCTGGGTCGGATGCCCAGCCCTGCCCTGGCCCCGCCGACCGATCCCCGCTCCATCGAGGACAGGCCCGCCGCGGCACCGCGTCCATTGCCGGCGGTGGATGCGCCAGCGCGCGCTGGCCCCCAGCCCACAGGTACCCGAGCAGGGGAGCTGCAGATTGCCCAGCCCCGCTCCCCTCCAAGCCCATCTGGCCCCCTCGGTTCCCGAGCTGAGGCTTGGCCCCCAGGTGCCCATGCCGTGCCCCTCGCAGGTCCCTGCGGGCGCTCAGCAGCAGCTGGCTTGTTGCCTGAGAGAGTTGCCGAGCACAGCCCCTCCGGCTGGGTGGGCAGCTGGGGGGCAGCCGTGGGGCGGGCTGAGGGCGCGCGTCCCCCCGCTGTCACCCGGCCCCAGGGCCCTGCTGAATGGAGCCCTGGTCCGGGCGCTGACCTGCAGGGAGGCTGCAGCCCCGGGCCCGTGCGTGCATGGCCCGGAGCAAAGCCGGTGACGGCAGCCAGAAGGGCAATACAGGCACTGAACTTGGCGGTACATGACTGCATGGTGTGTGGTGTTCCAGTTAAACCAACCGGTAAGGCAAACCCAGCATTTTCATTGTCTAGTTATTCCAATCCTTGCTGTAAATGTGCCACATGAATAAAGTTTGGGGGTAAAGGAGCCCAGGCTGTGCCCGTGCGTGTGCGAGTGTGTGCGGGGGGTGGAGGCGGGTGGTGCCACCTGGGCGCGTGGGAGCAGGGTGCCCTCCCTGGGGCCGGCACCCGGCATGCCCATGCTCCCCAGAAACGCAGACTTTTTGGCTGTGAAAGGGCGGTCTGGGTTCTGTGCCACCAGGAGCATTGCCCCGCTCTCCATCATGAGCACCCTGGGGGGGGCCCAGCAGTGTCCCCCACCACCTTGGCTTTGCTTGTGCCCTGGGAGGGCTCAGCCCCAGAGATGCCACCAGCCCGTCACAGCTGGGCTGCGACCCCGCGCAGCCTTCTGCCCGGTGCGGGGTGACAGCCACCGCCCTGTCCCACTGGCAGCCGTCATCCTGCCCTGCAGCCCGGCGCCCTGCGCCCGCACGGCCCATACCGCACTTGGAGCTAGCTCGGCTCTGCCCAGGGCTCCGGGCACTCCGGGCAGCGGAGCCAGCGCAAGCACAGCACCAGGACTCACTGGAGCCGTACCAAGCCTTTCAGAAAAGGCCACCACGTCCAGGTGCCCAAGGGACGCTGCCCAGGGCTGCCGGGTGACAGGGACGCGGCTGTCCGGCTGGCACGGAGCGGGCAGCTCCCGCAGGGAAGGAGCGGCCCCAGCCCACCTGCTCCAAGCGAAGGTCACGGGGGTTTTGCTGGCTCCCTCGGTGCAGCCCCCGATCAGCTTTATTGACCTATTTTCGACGGAGTCGTCTAATTAGTTTTCTATGAAAACTAAGAACTTGGCCTTTGACCTTTACTCCAGCAGGGGAGAATGTGACTCGGAGGACGTCGTCACGGTGCATCGATCGCCGGTTACACTTGAAAGGCCGTGCGGAGGGGATGCGGGTCAGGCAGCGACCCGGCACTGGGCACGCAGAGGCCGTGCCCAAACCTGGGCTCCCATCGCTGGCACCAGCGATGCCTCAGCCTCGCCAAGGCCCTGCGAAACATGGGGCACGGGAGCAGGGGCCCCTCTCACCGCGGACTGAGGTGTCCGCCCGCCTTGGGCAGAGCAGCACCCGCTGCCAGTGCCCCGGGACTGCCCTGCTCCGGAGGTCAGAGGCAGCCGGGGCCACAGTGCTGGGCAGGGGATGGCACCCGCTATTCTCCAGAGCACGGCAGCGTCTGCCCCAGCGAGGTCCCCGTCCTGCCCCGTCGCTGCAGGCAGCAGCTGGCCCCGCACACAGCTCTGCATCTCCTCCTCGCCCGGCGTGGGGGCTCACGGCTCCTTCACCTCCTTGACAGAGCAGGAGCTGGAAGCCAACTCCCTGCACTTCCCCTGCTCCAACAGGGAGACCAGTAACTAAAGAAAAACCAGGGTCAGAGGGTGGGAGCGCTCGGGTCACATGGCAAACACAACCACCTGCACTGGAGTCTGTCCCGGAGCGGGCATGGGGCTCCGATATCTCCCCCAGCACGGGCAGGGCTTTGGGACCATCATCTTTGCAGTGCAGGATCTGGGAGCGAGGAGAAAGGGGCTGAGCTCTGCAACAGCCCAGCGGCCCCAGGAGCCCTGAGCAAGCACGCTGGCACACAGCGAGCCCTGAAGAACCAGGCCTTGAGCCGTGCTGGGGCGCTCGGTGCGGGACAGGGCAGAGCCTGGGAACCCTGCCGTGAAGTGGTCCAGGAGCAGAGCGGGAGGCCGACAGAGAGCCTCAAAAAAATCAACTCTTCTGGGCAGCACGCACCGATACGCCCAAGCTCTGGTAAGCCTCACCCTTCGCAGAAGAGGTTTGAGGGTTGGATCTGACCACAGGACAGACGGGGCCGTTGGTGCCAAGCGGCGACCATCACCCCAGCCCCATCGCTGCACGGACCCTACGGCCGAGACCACGGCGGGGTCAGCACCCACAGGCGGGCCCTGCATGCGGGGTACCCCGGGCATGCCTGAGCCGCCAGGTACCCCTACGCTGGGTGCTGCGGGGACACGCAGTGCCACAGCCCCGGGGTCCCCGCTGCGGGACGGGGTCCGCTTCACACAGGGCAGCGCAGGCAGTGCTAGGGGCCGGCGCGGCACAGGCACGGTGACTGCGGCCAGGTCCCCACCGTGCCCAGCCCCCGGCCATCCCCGACCCCAGTGGCCTGCAGAGCTGCTGCCCTGGCTGGCAAGCACACAGGGGTGGACGAGGCAGCACCGACGCGCTCCGAAATGATCCAAGCCTGCCCGTCCCGGCTCCTCCAGCCCCGCCGGTGCCACACGCCTGTGCTCCCGGCGGCAGCGCGCGTGGTGGGGGGCCCCGCTGCCGCCCCCGGCCCCCAGATCCCGCTGGGCCGACAGCAAACAGAGCATGGAATTTGCACGGCTAAAAGTTAAATACAACACACACACGGCTTTCGTCAGAGGCCCTGGCACGGCTGCCTTCGCAGGATCCGATTAACGGGGAAATAAAAGGGCCAGAGAACCCACGCAGCAGTGTGAACAGATGCCCTATAAAAACCAAATACATGGTAATCAAGGGGACCGAAAGGTACATTTAAAAAAACAAAAACCCACCCTGGAAACAAAGGAGCTGGGCTTTGTGGCTTTCCTGGGAGGGCTGAGGAATTAATGGGGAAGAGCACATGTGTTTGATAATCTTTATATGGCAAAAGACCCATCTTTCAAATATGTCACAAATTCATATTAATCACCTTCCTATTGCCTTCTGTGGCGCAGCTATTCCAGTTGCCTTGGGCAAAATTGGGAACTGTCTGGTTAAAAAAAATGTTTTACATTATAATTTACAAGAGCCTACAAGACTAGTTTCTTTTAATGGAAAGAATGATTAAAAAAAAGAGGAATATATCTACACCCTGGTATATATACACTATATATATATAAAAATATATATATATATAAAAGACAGATATTGTAACTCCATCTGGAAAGAGAGAATGTTTGATCTTAACAATGTAACTTCTAGTTTTCAAACAGGCTCAGAAAACAAGAAGTCAGCAGGAGTTCAGATAAAGGAAGCTTAAAAGTCAAATAATTCTGACTCTGAACCCGAGACTTCTTAGACTCAGGGTCCTTTCCTTTACCCATTAATGGGCTGACTTGTGAGCTCAGGAACAAAGTGCTGCAATGTGAGGATTTCTGAGAGTCACTCATTACAGATCACTGAGTGGAGTCTGAGTTGCGGAAATCAAAGGATCCAATCTGGAGTAACTGGCTGAACTTCTGCTTGGAACTAATTTGTTCCGAGTTCGGCTCACCTTTCACCTCCCGAAGGCCCCGAGCAAAGTCCCCACTGGGGTCAGCAGCAGACGGCGCCAGGGGGATCCCAGCTCGGCTTTAACGGTCAGCGCTGGGCACCGCAGCCCCTAGCAGAGGGTGGACAGCCAGCCAGGGCAGGAGGGACGCGGCGGACATGGCCGGGCAGAACGGTGCCGGGCTTCCCGCTGCCCCACGGGGCCTCGCTACCGAGTCCGGCAGACGCCTCTCCTAACCTGGGCTCAGAGACCCTGCCGAGATGTCCCCCTCCCCGCTGCTGGCCTAGCAGGGTGGCAGCAGCCAGCTGTTGCCACAACCAGCGTCCAAGACCCTGGTGCGCCTTTGCCCACCCGTTCCAATTCCTGGAAAGCAATCCAGGCACGCCGGGCAGGGCGCAGGACTCCCAGCCCTATTGCCGGCTTTGCCACTCGCTCCTTCCAACATCTGGAGCAAGGTACTTTTCTCCAGGGAAACACATCTGGCTTCAGGGGAGCAGCCGGCTTGGAGGCTGAACGAATCCATGCTTAATCCAACATGGGGAGTGCCACGGACGGGCAGTGCTGCGCAGCACAAAGGGATTCTCCAACCCAGAGGAATCTGAAGCAGGGAGATTACCCGATACCCCCCAGGGCCCCAGCAGCAGCGCAGTGGCAAAGCACACACTCGAACTCGGGAGTGCAAGGCTGGCGTGGCAGGGTCAAACCAGAGGCAGCCTCGGCGAGGGGAAGGGCAAGGTGTCACCCACAGGGCCCACGGCCGGGGCTGCAGGAGGCGAGGGAGGGAAACCCGCTGCAGAGCACCGCTGCGCTTGCTCGACAGAGCGCTGCCTGTTTGCAGCACCGATACCGCTACCTCGCGGCGAGCGCCCCAGGGTGGGGGGAAAGGGCTGTGCCCGCAGAGGCAGGCGGCTTTCTCAGCGCCTCCCACACTGCTCCCATCGCACCGGGGCCTGGGACACCTCAGGGTGATCGCTGTGCAGGGAGGGGACACATGCGTGCACCCCACCAGCCGAACAGCCAGCGACTGCCCCAGCCACCCGCCTTCTCAGAGCTGACCCGGCCCGCCGATCCTCCAGAGGCCAATTTTAGCCGTGACGCTGAGCCAGAGTCACTGGGGCTGCTCCTGCCAGCTCTGGGCAGGGCACATCCCCAACATAAGGCCTCCACCCAGCTCAGCTCATCCTTGGAAAAGCTGCTTGTGGACCGCAGGCTGCTGGTCTCTCCCACCACCACATGGCCCAAACCCACAGGAAAGGTTGCGGCAAGCACAGTGCCAGGCCCTGCCTAACTCTCCAAACACACCTGAGCCAGGCAGAATGCGGTACAGCAGCCCCATTCCCCTCCTCTCCAAGATGCCCCTCCAGCTGGGATGTAATTTTTCCCCCCCTCAAAAGGTAGCATAAAATGGTCACAGTGTGAATGTGCTTGACCTTTTGTCTTGGACTAATCTAATTGTGTCGTCTTTGTGTAATCAGCCGGTAAAGGTCAGTGCTGTATTTAACATGGGGGCCCTTTAGGTACTGAATTTGCCTTGCAGTGAATTAACTTGATTATATTTCTTTCAAATATGTCAGAGACCAGGTCAGTTTAACCCTCTCTGTGCTGTCTGGGCCCACCCCTTTGTTTCCAGTTCCAGGAGGTGGCACTGAGGAACAACGAGGTCAGAAACACACACATGGGCTCCCTCCTCCTGCAGCCTTGGCCACCACCACCACCTCTCCCACCTTCCCAATGAGCAAAGTCTCAAGGGAGAGCAAGTGTGTTGTCAATCAGCCCGAAAAGTTTGCAAACCAGGACATTCTGGACCGCAGGGAGGGGTGAGATTTCAGATTGAATGCAGTAGGAAAAAAAAAAAATTCAGAAGACTCCTTTGCAAACATGAACCTGTCTCGGTGGAACGCTTCCTTACGACTCCATATTGTCACAATGAAATAGGACATGACTCAAGTCCAGATTAACGTGTCGCCTCTGCCGTTGACAGATAAGGTGTTCTCAATATCCTGCAATACATTATACATTTTAGAAAGTAAAGGTCTGTGCCGCAACCAGGGGCAGCGTGTCTGAGGCGTCGGGGATGCCATGGTGTGGAGACGGGCAGCTTTTATCAGGCAGTTCAGCTCAGCTGTGCCAGGGGACCGCACAGAGGGGAAAGCAACCTCGGCGGATCCCCAGGCGCACCCCTGGCCCTGAGGCAGTGGTGAGGGGCTGGGCAGCCTGCCCGCACGGAGGCAGGGAGGAGAGGCTGGCGATTCGCATCCTGCAGAGGTACGCGCACAGGACATTGTCACAGTGCTCGCAGTGGAAGAACCCCTAGGTCTGGTTTTCCTTTCTTGGCACCGGGAGTCAGGTATAAAAACACCCCTTTACTCTTCCAACACCTCTCTCCTTCCCAAGCCTCCTGCTCCAGGCAGGGCTACTGCGTGACTCCAGGGACTTGGGCAAGTCATGGCTCATCATCGCAAGACTGCTTTCCCCGCTCGCTTCCCTCCGCTGAGCAACCCTGTGGGGCTGTGTTTAGAAGGAAAACGCCTCAGGCCTGCAGCTGTACTGGCATTGCTGTTGCTGCCCTAGTGCAAGCTGTCGTCACCCAAAGCCTTGCTGCTTTGGTCCACGGTGGCACCCACGTCAAGCCATCTGCCTGCATGCAGGATGTAGAAAGCCCTGCTGACCCCACCTCTAGCACCAAGAACACTGTCCAGCACAGGAGACAAGCCCAGAGAGCAGCGCTGGGACTTGGGGGGGAACAGGCGTGCTGTGCTCCCTTGGACATGCACGCCTGGAGAGAGAGCAGGGCAGCATCCCCAGTGCTCGTCAGGGCATCTGCGTCGGAGACCTGAGTGCTCCCTGTTCTGCCCCCCCAACCTTCCTCCTCACCGAGTTGGGGGTCAGTGGTGCTCCTACTACATCAATGATCTGGTCCTTGGCATCTGCCTTGCCCTCCTCGATGCCGAGCCCTGCCTGGCCATCTGGATGGGCACCTTCCACACTGAGGGGGCCAATGCTACCAGCTTTGGCCAGGGCCTCATAGCGGTGCCGTAACATCTGCAGCTCGTATTCACAGTTGGCAAAGGCTTGCTTCAGCTCATACAGCAGCACCAGGTCACTCCGCAGCTCGTTGAACATCTGCACGATCTCCTCTGTGGGCATAGGGTTGAGATCTAGGGAGAAAAAGGGGTTCTGTTAAACACCCTGACCTGCAGCCCTCCAACGGAAGATCCCTAGAAAAGCACTGGCTGACCCTTCACTCCCACAAAGATATGCCAGGAGCCTCGCTCCATCACACGGATCATTAGCAACCGGCATCCCTAAGGGCTGGAGACCCAAATTTCCAGGCTGTCCTTCGGCTCTGGCCAAGGACTAAGGGTGAACCTGCAAAGTCCAGGACTCAGCAAGTGAAGGATGACAGAAGGCACAGATCAGACCAGACAACCAAACCTCGCTACCCACCAGGTCACATGAAGGGAGCGCAGTCTTGGGAACAAGTCCCCACATGCTGCTGCAGGGAACAGAAGAGCTCCTGCTGTTCCCTACACCTTCACCAATAAGGGCTGGACAGGCTGAGCTCACTTGCCTCTCTTGTTGCTCCTCCAAGCGTAGGACTGAGGCAGAGAATTGCTCTGCTGCTGCGTTACAGACGTGTTTTGATGCAGACCTGACCTGCTTGTAGCAGGGGCTGCCAGATCATCTCCCCACACCACGCATTCTGCTGCAGCCCATCACACACGCACACAGAGCCAGGAAGAGCTGCACATTCTGGAGAAGAAAAGGATGAAGCTCTGCATGTTTGTCCTGGTACACAGCAGCAGACCCCGTCCGCAGGGCTGCCCACACAACCCCTTCCTGATATCACTGTGTTCACCCACACAAAGCCCTGGTGTGCTTCTGCAGTCTAAGGCGCAGCAGGGCTGGAGCACCAGAAATCCCTCAAAATACATGTGTTTTGTAAGGCAGGAGTGAGGAGTCAAGGACCCCTTCTTACACTCATGGAAAGTGAGCTCTAAGAAGCACTCACATCCTTCCCCAAAGCTTCCCTAGCAAGCAAAGACAGTAACTCCCTTAAAGCAGAAAGGGGAAACCACCCTGGCTGAGCCACCTTCACCAGCCACATGAGGCCTTCAGAACTGCACACAGTCTCTGAGACAACATACTAAGCCATAAACCAGTTGGTCCAAAAAACTATGAAGAGTTAACAGAAGTCAGTGCTGGGAGCAGGCTCAATAATCTGTAAATCACCAACAAGCCCTTTTTTTTTTCTTCTCTTCTTCTTTTTTCTCTTTCTATTTTTAAAAATCCCCCCAGCCAGAGTGAGGGGAAAAGGGATCATCAGGTGTCCAATCAAGGGGCACTGCGTGCTGGGACCTGTAGTACCTGCAAACTGTACCCACCGCATGGAGGGCAGCAGCTAGCCAGGGGCTGCACTTCTTCCCCTCTAGCTACGAGCCGCTATTGTACACGTTAAGTGAACCCTTCTTTCTGCTGCTAAGACACTGGAGTTCAAGAGTGAGGGATGTGTGTTTACTCGCCTTTCAGCAGAGATGCTCCAGATTTTCACACAGCGTGCAACCTATAAAGGGGGGACGAACAGTCCCAGACGCATTTTGGACTTGCCACCGTGAGCAGTAAATTAAGAGGAAACGAAGCTTGAAAGCAAGACAGGGCAGCCCTGAACAATGCGCGTGCCGTGGTCACTAATACACTTAGAAGTACCTCTCCCAGCAAGGCTGAGATTTGCCTTCCTAATACTGCGCTGCCTCTCTTGATGGTTAAAAAGGCCCAAACAAGAGAGAAACAAAGGCTCTTTTAAAACATTTTTCTACCGTGAGGAAAAAAAAAAACAACACCCTGTGCATCTTGTTCTGGCTTTTACCCTCTCTCTCTCTTTTTTTTTTTTTTTAAACACATAAAATATTTTAAAAACCATTCACATACTGTTATTCAAGAAACTGGCTGTATTACTAGGGGAAAAAATAGCCCATCTCGAGAACAAAGGCTAGCTCTGTGTGTCTCTTTCTCTCTCGCGTGCCCCCTTTACTCACCTACTCCGAGTTCCATCAGCATCTGCTCCAGGGCTTTAATCTTCTTCTGTCCCACCGAGCTTGGCAGTTTCATCTGGAACACAAAGGTAACAGAGCCACACAGCTCAGAGATAGCCCTCACTCACAGCCGTCTAGTTCAAAAGGCAAGAGAGCTTTTCTTTTTATAGTGCAGGGGGAACAAAAAAAAGAAAGGGAGAGAAAGGAAAATCAAGTGGTAAGCGAGGGAGACAGGGGCTGAAAGTTTTCAGACTAGGTCCGAGGGCAGGCATTGAAAAGCCCGGTCGTGAGGGCTTTTATTTTCTCTCTCGTGTGTGTGCAAGACACGCTGCTTTACAGTTTCCATGTGTCACTGAATTAACAACAAAAGTTCTTCTTGGCTTCAAACCCTCTCCCGCGGTGCCTAGCCCATCAAAGGGCTCATTTACACAGCAGCTAATGTGCAATGCTGCCCTACTTTATTTCGCTTTAGCTGGCCTGATTAGACTCATGCGCTAACAGACTCACTTCTCCTTTTACCTGCTGAGCCCCAGACCTGTGGGATTCATTTACAGAGCAGGCTTTATAACAAAGGGGAGAGACAGAGAGAGCACAGTTACTTGACTGGCGGAAGTGTGAACACACATTTACATCGGAGCTAAGGGGCTAGGTGAGAGAGGAAGCATCAGATGTGAGCTATGAAAGGGAATCGGAGCTGGCCAGGAGAGGAAGAATGCATACACTTAGCAGGGTCCTTCCTCTGCATTCATTTGGGCTCTAGCGGGAGTGCTAGCTGCTCAGACCAAGCATTTATTAGATTACAAGCAGCACAAACGCAGCTGGCACAATATGGCAGGAAGAACAGGTTTCCAAGCCCTGCGCATATACCCAAGAACGAATGAAAGCGCTTTCCTTCCTCAGCAATGCTGGAAGACAGACCAGGAAAGAAATGATTCTCAACACCGCAGTGCCAAACGCCTTACTGCAGGCAGTCATAGGCTGCCCCTCCACATCCAGCCCTGGGAAGGTCAGCTCACACCTCTACCCGGGCATCATCATCACCAGCCCAAGCTGCCCGAACAGCCAAGACTGAGAGCATCCTGCAGCCATTCTACACACCACCTACCGATCAGCGGCCCCAACCTTGGCCACACCAACCATGAGCCAGCAGCACCGGGCTGGGAATGACCTGAAGGAAGAGTCATTCTTTGCTCCACCTTAACACTGATCTCCGAGGTGAGCTCACCCAAAGGGTCCCATAGTCACTGTACCTCCCAGAAGCCACAAGCTGAAGTTCCCCAAAACAGACAGCCCAGTGTCAGTCTCCCAAATTTGGCCCATCTTTTCCACAATGTTCACTGCCCCAACACAAAAATGACAACAAGAGACACTATCTGGAACCTGTTAATTCCTCTGAAGGCAGGAGCGCTGCATGCACATACCCAAACAGTGAAAGCTCTAACCTTAACTCAGCTATCGCTGAATACGTCCCATCAGCAGCTCCACAATCTCAGTGCGGGACCTGCTGGGAAAATCTGCCTTCTCCACCACGTCATTTCAGCCAAGAAACCAGAGCACAGCTGCCACAGAGCACCCTGGGGGAATGGGCCTTTCACAGTTTACACCAAGAAGCACCTAGTCCTTTGGCTAGATATTACCACCACAATTAAGACTCCAGCAGAGGACCAAGAGGACCATCAGGGGAGGATTTCTAAGAAACCAACCTGATCCAGAGGACCCAAAAGGAGCACTAGGGAAAAAGGAAAACCCACCCTTGTGCAAACAGCCAGTACAGGTAAGGACTAGAACACACCTCTGTCCTTTCTTATACCCTGAGGGTCTTCAGCTTGGAGCTGGGGTTTCTGCATAGCAGTGAATTTCATACTTCAGAGACTGGATCTTTACAGTTGACCACAAAATGATTATTTTAGCAGAAGAAAGGCTGTCAAAGGTATTAGGTATTTGAATTTCAGTGAAGTCTGGTCCGAAGACTTTACTTGAGCAGAATCTTACCAAAATAGGTTTTCCCAGCAGCTCTGCTGCACGGACTACCTGCACAGGCTCTGCTGGAAAGCAGCAGACAGGGCAGAGCCGTAACATCAGGCAGCCTAGAGCACCAGGACAGGAGGTGGTTCTGTTTACTTGGTGGGTGCCATGCTGCAGCTAGCAGCGGGATACCAAGGAAGGAAAGGTCACTTAGCACAGCTTAGCAGGAGACAGAATGGCTAGCCTGGAGCATCAGCAAAACATTGCTGAGAGCAAGAGGCCTTGGTCCAGAGAACTGCTGTACCCCATGGGGAATCATACAGAACATTTAAGGTGGGCAATGTACCCAGCTCTGCCTCAGCTGCGGGATCTATGGGCTGACCCGGTCAGATTGTGCTATCCTTAACTTGTAGGACACAAAGGGTTAACAAAGCCCAGCATCTCCTCATTGAAGAGCTCCAGACACACAATACTTGTGCAATTTTCACAGCCCTGAGAGTCTGTCTTCACCCCTGGCCCTAACACCAACATCACGGTCTTTCTAGCTAAAGGCAGGATTCCCTTCTGTTAAACACCAGCTGGCAAAAGCATGCCGGGCTTCACGCCAGCTTCAGGAACAAAGGACAAGAAACAAGAAAAGTTCATGCTTGGCTAGGCTAGGTGGACAGATAAGAGATCTTGGATTGCTGGTTAGAGGAAGAGCACAAGCTTTTCTCCTGGGAGGCTTCCACTAGCCCAAAGAACTACTGGCAACACAAACAATCAACCTGGCAAAGCCTTTGACTCTAATGTTGTGTGTGTTCTGCTCACGTCCCACAGGAGTCTGGTCAATGAATACCGAGCCAAGGTCTTCTCTGACACTCCTGAAGATTAGAGGATGGAGCAGGGAGAGGCAGGACAAATTAATTTCACTTTTAAGAAAGGAACACTAGAGATGCTCAGGAGGAGTGGGATCGTGAGTTTAGTTTAAAAACACATCAATTAAGCTTCCTTTTAATTCAGGCAGGAGGATCTGGCCTGCAAACAGGAAGGCTTCATTGGTTTCTCAAAGCAAGAGTATATTTTAATTTTACCATCATTAAGAAAATGTTATGATTTATGTGGCTGCTGTCGGACTAATATCTTTAGAATTTAGCTGGCTAAGCCAATTCATCTCTAAGACTGATGAAGGCTGATTGCTCTCTATGCAAAATGTATTAAAACTAAATGAGCAGTCTATTACTCAAATGCTGCTGATAATCTGTTAGCCAGGGTCCGTTAGCTGAGCTGCCTTGTTGCTGGAGAGAAGCCTTCATGCCCTGTACAGCTCTGATAAGCCCAAGCTTACCTCAGCAAGCCCTTCTTTGTTTTGGTCTTTTACATAGATGTCCAGAGATACACCAGTGTGCTGGAAGTGGTGTATCACTTGCCTTCATTCCCGAGGAACAAGGCAATCCGCAGTGACCACGGGTCCCAGCCAGCGGCACAGAGAACAGCTCTCTGGCTCAAGGCGTGTGCGCTGGGATACATGGTTTCTGCAGGCCGTATCTCTGTGTTAATGAAAACAACACTCAGGGCAATCTCGTTGCTTACATCACGGCTCCTGGGATGTTCTTGGTGTTGTCTTGGCTTGAGTCCTCCACAGGGCCTGAGGAAAATTATGTTCCTCGGAGAACTCCAGTGAGCAACCACAGTTTCCGAGGTGAATGGCATTTGCCCTTTTCTTTCCCTTCTTATACTAGACTATTATTGTTATTTATTATCTTTAAAGTCCCCATATAATAATAATACCTGGGAAACAGATTGCTCCAGTCAGAAAACTGATTAGCCAGGATTTTTGAGGTTACTATATTTTGGATGCTCTTCTCCTTTGACAGCCTCTCCCTACAGCCCTCTTTGCAACACCAGCCTGCGCTTATAATTACACCAACGTCGCTTTTGATTTAAGGACTGTAATCCTTTGTCCTTGCTATAAACAACCTGCATTAAACACATGAACTGCGTGTACCAAGAGAAAAATAAATAAAGAGCTACAGAAAATTGTGTGAATCAACACCATGAAGCCACAGCACCAGAGCCTACCCACACAGAGAGGAGCCTTGCCTGCTCCTGGGATACACAGCCTCTGCTGGCATTCCCTTGGCCCGAGAGTACACCAGTACTGACCCGGTCTGCTCTCCCCTGAAAGAGGAGGGCATTGCTCAGGAATTGAGCCATGCAGCTTAAACAGACGAACAGAGCACCCACTGCACTTTCACGGCAGGGGTTGAGGGACTGGGGGTGGCCCTGAGCAGTTCGATTTCCATAGAGGGTCTCACCATGGAGTACTCTTGAGGTTTTGAATGATACAGGATTTTTATTTAATGTTCGAGACACTCCGCCAACAAAACCTTGCTAATTCTCACTGACGACTAGGAGATCTACTGCAAATTAATTGCTAATTGGCAAAAATCACTAAATGAACAAACATGATAAGAAATAACTGAAGACATAGCCTCCCCAAATAGACGTGGTTCATTTATTTTTGTGTGTCATTCAGTTTTCATGATTTATGCTAATACTGATAAGCATAGTTGTAAATGTATTTGAGTATATTTCAGCGGAGTAATGAAGTCTAAGTAATAGCAGAGCTTGCAACACAGTCCCCTGTTATGTCTTACAGCATCACCACCTGGCAGGTAGAGACTGTCATGGGGATCTGCACTAGGAATGGAAGAGGGCTGCAGGATCTACAGACAGATTCAGCTAGGTCCCACGTGTGATTATATCTGTGTGGTCATCTTAAATGTCCTGCTCTCAATTTATTGCTTTCTTCACAAATGCTCCATTTCTGGTGCTCACAACTTAAAAAAAAAAAACAACCAAACAAACGAAAAAATAAAACACTTCTGTGCTGAAACCTTTTGTTCAGTCTATCACCAAAATACAACATTTTCAAAATTCATCAATGGTTATTTGGATATTTCATGTGTACTCTCCCTGATGCCGCATTTCATTTTAATTCCATTTTGAGACAATCTTTTCCTCAAACTCAACCTTCCCCAACCCTAAACAATATGACTGTCCTAAAACCGTTAATCCTAAAACCTCCACACATCTGACCTGTGTCTACACAGCTATAAACTGTGGTTTCATGCACCGGCACCAGTATCGTTGTTCAGCATTATAATACAGCTCACTGACATTGAAAACCACCTTCTTCATGGATTTCAGCAGCAAGAAAACTTTCTCATTAGGCACCTTCTTCATGGATATCTTTAGAGTACTGAACTGCTTAGTGGGTTTCCGGGAAGGAGTGCGAAACTTTCAGATGAATAATGCTTTTTGCATTTTCTGGCTTAAGATGGGGAAAGAAGGTCAACCTTTCCCCAGCTGCATGGGTCTACTCTGCAGGAGCAGAGAGCCTCCACTCCTGCACAGTTTGAAGGCTCAAGAAAGGGAAGCACCATATTAAGTTCTTTAGCCCTTAGACCTCTGGAATTTAAAAAACCCCAACAGAGAAATTCAATTTCAGATATGAATGTGCTCATTTCTGGAAATCCAAAGTGTTTAACTGCTCAGAACTAAAGTGCTACAATGGAAGGCGGATGGGCAATTCAATGGATTAGTTAGAAAACTTTGAAATTGCACAGGTATTCTCTGCCTCAATGAACATACACGCTTCCCCCTGCCCCAGCTTACAGCTAGGGACCCCATGTCATACATCAGTGCCTGCTGATCTGCCAGACTAAGATTTAGGACAGATAAAAATAGATTCATACCACTACGTCACCTCTATCTACTATGCTATGTAACACACTAAACACACAGCGATTACTCCGGGATGGCACACGATCATCAACTTGCTCCATCAATGAGGCTTAATGCTAAGTAAACCAATCATTTAAGAAGAAAACATTTCTATAGTAAGTTGCGTAAACGGCTGTTTCCGGGTTATTTTGGACCAAAGTTAGACAAACATCACAAATTCCCAAATCGATTGTGCAAAAATACAAATTCTGTACTTGAAGCCTCCTAGTAAATTAAACCAGCTTTATTCATTAGAGGAATATACTTAGCAAAAGCTTTGTCAAGGATGAGGGAGGCCAACAGATCCCAGGGAAGCACAGCACACTCAGGCATATGGCACAGTAGCAGCCCACTGATCCTATAAACATTAATGCCTCGTTAGGCACCTGTAGCACTGATTCAAGGGGAAAAGCTGAGAGAATACTTCCTAAAGAAACCAAAGGTCCTGGAGCATCAACGTCTCAGCATGACAGGTTTTCACCAGTGCAGGTAACGAGGTCTTCAAGGTTTTTACACTCTCCCACCCTTTCACCCCTTGGGAAGCATCTATAGATTTCTTTGGCTCAGCACAAGTGGCCTAAAATGAGAATGGCTTGGAATCCACACAGATGAGGGCTGGTAACCTGGAAAGAGTCAGCTTTCTCCCAGTTTGACACACAGGTTGTGACAAGAAACAAGACATCTGAGAAGACAAGAATTCACACCTTGCCAGGACTGCCTGCCATTTAGGAGATGGTCATTTCTGGCAAGCAAAGTATTATCTGACACTTACCAATCCTGGTATTTCCTTGCCCTTAAATACATTTTGCTTTAAATATAGTGCAAGCCTGTAAAACAAATGCAAAAGGACTACAGGAAGTGTTTGTGTAGCGAAAAACAGTAAAATGCATGGTGCAGAAGATAGAACTGTGCAGGATATTTTTACTGGAGGGTGTTTTATGTTAAAAGCACGCTACCGGTATATCACTATAGCATTTTACTTTAGGAGATCTGCAGACTCCCAAATAGCCCTACCCCTGCCTCTCACTACAGGCACAGAAACCAAGCTGAGACCTGTAGAGGTGGCTGCAGCCGACTGAAACAAACCAAGAGCACAGAGGAGCGTGCTGTGCTCACAGGGAGGGCCTTACGACAGGCCATGGTCTCCAAGAAAAGTTTCATGTAGTACAAGCACATTATGAAAATTTCCAGAAATCCAAGAAACTGTAGCAAAACATGCATCTAGTCTTGAACTGATGTTGCCTTTCTTTTAAATAATTTAACTGAAACTACACTTACATAAATATAAAAACCCACAGTGACTAATTACACTCCAATCATTATATTGGTTACCCTCATGAAAGAAAAGAGTAATGTATATGGTGCTCTGCACAAGTTACATATACAGTCAGACTACCTGGTGAATGACACCTAAGACTGTGTCACTATGGGCACACAAAGGTAGTAAAAGCTTCTCAAACCAGTCCAGGACTGGCAGACAAAGGTCCCTGAGGCCTCATACTGCACAGACACCGTTTGGCACTTGATGATTCAACAGAAGCAGCAACACAAAGTGTGCTTTCCAGAACCACAACTTATGCTAAAAGACCCCATTACTGTACCCAGAGTGCTCTCTCTATACCCGAGAGCCTACTAAGGCTTTGGTCTAGATGCTCTCCCACACCAAAGAGCTCCACAAACAAGGTGACGGATGCATTTTCTTTCAGCAATTCAACATTAACTGCCTTTCAGTTTAGCTAAGAATGAGAACGGAGTAAGAGAAGTGTTGGATTCACCTCCTCTAGTTCATTCAAGATTCTGTATCCTTTGCTGTTCTCTTTAAAAATAAATACTCAAATATTTTCATCTTATTTCACTCTCTACAGGCAGAGGTTTGATTAGGAAATCCACCAGCACTCTCTTGGTCCTAATTCAAGGGCATGTAGTACAACAAATAGATGGCAACGCCACAACATGAATTCGATCCAGCCTGCATCATTTGTTCGTCACTTTTATTCACAGAAATGAGACTACTACCTTCCTTCCACACCTCTGTCAGGCTCCCCATGGAAATTACTCTGATCCACTCTCTCGTAGAGTGCAAAACGTACCACTTCGCTAATGAAAAACTGCTAGCAGAAGCAACAAGCACAACTCAGCTAACTAATCCATGGGATGTTCAGACCTGGAAACATAAACTTTCCTACTTAATAAGGGTGCGCTGATCTCCATCAGATTGATGACTGGATGCCTTGGAGGGCAATCAATACGAAACATATAAATTATTAATTGCTCCAAGTAATTAAATTTATCAAATCCAAATAAAAATAACTGATATTTTATGAAACTGCTTCCAAAGCTGAACCTCTGAAGGGACAGTATCGATCACAGGAGGACAGACAGATGTTTCACACGTTCACAGCCGATGAGGTCTGGGTTTGCATTAATGACAGGGAAGGAACAGTGCCAACAGCCTCCGATGCAGAGTAAACAGGCGGTGTGCTTGGCCATTTAATTGTGGGTCAGATCAAGAATGGAGAATAAACATGCTTGAACACATACATACAACCCCATCTTCCTCTAGAAATATCATTCAATGTGGAGCTGTAGTAAGCACTCGGTTCCTACTCCAAGAAAAAAAAAAAGGAAGAGAACTCACACACACATACACACATTCCTCCCACAATCACAGTAAATTATGACTCATTAATCAGTGCTAAAACAAATGCTCAGCAAGCTAGTAAATATTTAAAAGCTGGTGAGTGTGAATATTTGAATCAATGGGTACTAAAGCTGTACTTATAATTTTCCTTCCTCTACTTCTTTTTTAACTGGTTCGACTGGCAAATCATCTACAAGATACCAGTTAGCAGATGGAGTCAGGATGCCGGCTGGAAGCCTTTTATGAGGGGAGGCGGCCAGCTTTGAATGACTAAGCTGGAGCATCCCTCAGTCCTTTCTGCAGACTGAGACCTCTACAAACTCCTTTTCATCCCAGAGTTTTGTTTTGTTTCCAGATGAGACATCACTCAATCGATGTTATTCCAGGCCCTTTTTCTAAACCCATGACAACAGAGCAAGGACAGAGACTTATACCTCAACATGCAGGAGTGGGAACTAACATCCACCCTTTTCCATCCATCACCTTCCTTCTTACAAGCACTGCTGCAGCAATTCAACAGCATTAATGACATTGTAACTTCAAATTCGCAGATGAGGCTAAGAGAGAAGATGAGCAAGTTAAAACACACTGAAGAGATGTTAAGTATGCCAAAGTCAAGTGCTCTGAACATAATAAAGTCAAAGACAAAGGTTAAACTCAAAAGAAAGCTGAACATGATGTGGTACAGAAACACTGTAGTGAATTCAAAATAAACTCAACTCTGCCCTACAGTAGCAACACGATGCCTAGATCATAAACATGTGATTATTGTTGGTGTGTCTGCGTCCTGGAAAAGATTCAAGTTCAATAGCTCCATTTTCCTTTCCTTCAGGCAGATCCTCAGCAAAGCTTTCCTTCTTCACAGCTCCCTGCTTTCCCTTTAGGCTCTTCCTCTCCTTTCCCTGTACAAATTCCCTACCCATCTCTTGTTTCCTCTGGCTCTTTGGCTGTCTGCTCTCCCAGCTGAGCAGACCTGGTATAACAGGAAGTTATCCAGAAGCAACACTTAGGATTAATAATGCATTTCTGGTGTTATTTTCATAACACTGTTTTACTAACAGTAATGGCAAATGTCTAAAATTCCTTTTCAAGAAACTCCTGAAAGGCTTACCCCCTTCCAAAACATCTGCTACTGCCTCCTGTTCTCAGTGGCACCAAGGCAATAAGCTGCCTTGAATTAAGACGAAGCTTTTCATAATGCCCAGCTTCCTACTGCCTTAGAGAAACTTGCAGTCTGTGCTGTCAGGAGACAGAGGGGAAATCCCATGCAGAGCAAGGGCACTGGGGCTGTGGCCTTCTTCGCCTGTGGCCACAGCCCCATGGAGAACAATGGGAGACTGAAGCCATTGTGATAGAAGGCAGCTTGTCGAACTCACTGGAGAAGATTACTCTTCAGCGTCTGCTGAAGGAGAAACTTTCAGTTATAAAGAATAATGGCTGTAAGTGACCATTAATCCTAGGGGGGGGG
>Ga0065711_1008845_pt1 | contig 20341 bp, 6 predicted proteins | sample Hoacrofraction12_FD_59098 | JGI IMG/M metagenome (GOLD analysis project Ga0065711, IMG submission 59098) | Hoatzin crop microbial communities from Cojedes, Venezuela - Epithelial fraction 12 v2 (version 2) | ecosystem: Host-associated > Birds > Digestive system > Esophagus > Crop | place... | reverse complement strand
AGTTCCGTCTGAATATGAGGAAGAATTTCTTCCCTCTGAGGGTGATGGAGCACTGGAACAGGCTGCCCAGGGAGGTTGTGGAGTCTCCTTCTCTGGAGATATTCAAGACCCGCCTGGACAAGATCCTCTACAACCTACTGTAGGTGACCCTGCTTTGGCAGGAGGGTTGGACTAGATGACCCACAGAGGTCCCTTCCAACCCCTACCATTCTGTGTTTCTGTGATTCTGTGATTCATGGCCCAAGGCCTGCTGCCCCGGTATAAACTAGAAAGGTCAGTGGAAGCTTTCCTGGCATATTGTGTATGGGGTAAAATATTTTTTTTGAAAGTGGACAACCCTTGCTTTGTGTAGGTATGATGTCAGAGCAGATTTATCTTGGCTTACAACACTAAAACATTTTTGAGATGCAACTAGTTATTTACTATAAATATATAGATAATGTTACATTAAAATCCTTATGGTTTATTGAAGTTGAAGACTAGATTGTCAAGTTCTTAATGCTGAGTCAGAGATTTGTATAATTGTGGCTTGCTAAGAGCAATTGAGGAAAGAATTGAGTCTGAGTCACAATTCCAGGCTTACATTCCACCTCCTCCTTTCAAACCTTGCTTCACTGAATAAGTAATTTGCAAATGAGTTAATCAGCTGGTTGTATTTATTCTCTGTGCCATCTCAGCTATACCTTGGAGTTTCTAAATAGTAGAACTCACTCCAAAAAATATACTGCAGATAAGAAAGGACACTTCTAAATTGCTGACAGATGTGGTTATCTCCAAAGTCCCAAATTCAAATAGACTTTTGTTGCCTTCTGAAAGCCTTTTTTAATTATGTCTCATATTTTGGGAGATCAAAGGAGAAGATATTTAGAATTCATGGAAATAAAATGTTTTGGTTAATATTTTTTTGAAAAAACTGTTGGATAAAACCCTATCTTGATAGGAAAAATTAATAGCCTTGCATTTCTGTAAGTGTTGAAATGGGAAATGTGAACATAAATCAAAAATTGCAATTCTTAAGCACTAAATACTATCATACAAAATTTTCTGGCAGCAGGAAAAAAAAAAAAAGAATGAAAATTTGTTCCAAAAAGACTTTATTAATAGTTACAATCATGGTTGCAGATTTTCTGCCCCATCAACACAAATTTTGTTTTGAAAATGGGGTATTCCAACAAAAAACATATCTGAATAAAGATTTCTTTAATAACCCGATACACTTGAGTGGCATGTAATTCCCCTGTCTGTTCTGTGCAAGCAGTCTGTAACAAGGAAGGCAAATGATATTTGGCCTGAAAATTGCCTTGCTACAATGAAGGTATCCTCAAACTTCTCGTGATGAAAATGTACACTTGCATACTAGACACAGTGGCGAAGTCAAATAAATGCCTACAACTGAGAAAGCTTTACTTTCACTACAATTTTGTCAGTGGTTTTAGGATTACTGGTAGATGCTATATGACATCCCAAAGTCTGTTTAGCACACATCAATGCACATGAGATTCTTGGTTTCCTATCCTGAGCACTGCAGAAAAGTATCCCTAAGAGACAGCAGCTGCGAGGTGATGATGGCTCCTCAAACAACTGCTCAGCTAGTTTTCATAGCATCTCTAGTAGCATTGTTACCTTCATGCTGGTGCAAAGAAGTAGTTCTCCAGAAAGCAGTATCTGAAGCTGCTTCCAGACAAGTCAACCAAAGGGAAAAGAAGTGGTAGCTGGTCTCAGGCTCCCTAGCTGGGAACTAGGTTTAGCCTATTAGACTCCAACTTTCTTTAGATCTCTAAAGTCTAAACTTTCCAAAATCAAATCAAAGGAGCTTAAATGCACAAAAAGTTTGTGCAAGGTAAATGAAGTGAGGTGTAGAAACTGTGAGACCTGTTTCCTGGTGTGACGTACCACCTGTCTTAGGCTGAGAGGTAAACCAAGTTCTGAGCTGCCCATATTCTGGTACAACTTGTTAACTGTGGTACACTGTTGAAGAAAATCAAGTCTTGGATAGTTTTATCATAGTGGATGACTAGTCTAGCTATAATATGAAACATATGTTCCTTTTTCAGTATATAAGGTTAAAGAATACAACATAAATATCTGCAAAGATAACCTATTTTAAACAGAGAGAGATTTCATTGGGAAAGGCAGGTAAGGTAGGTCGATTATGACAGATTGTCTTCCAGACCATGGGTTATTTAAACAATAATTTTGTCCTGAAACTTCCCTAAACAATGAGCAAAATTTCTTTCACAAAAGGAGCACAAGTCATCTCTTTGCTGAACGATATTCTGGTAATTGAATGACTACTGTGTAGGAATTACCAGGATCTAGATTATCAGAAATACAGACATAGGCAATTATTGAATTGCTGCTCAAAGACTTGGAAATGCCATCTAACAACTCATGCAACAGACTGAAGGAAACAATTACTTTTGAGAAATGGAATCCCTAAACATTGACAGTCTAAAATAGCAGCAAATACTTGAATGTACTCTATGCAAACACTGAGGCATGTGATGCTGCCTTATTTTTGTTCTGGGCTCATCAGACATTAGGACAGAGAATTACAGCAAGAGCCAATTATGGCGTTTTTACCAGTTCTTTTCCCCCAAATGTAGAGAAGCATAAATAAATTAATAATTTTCTTGCTCTGCTCATTAGATAATCTTAATTTCTTTTCAGATAGGAAAAGATTATTAACTTTAGAAGCTCATATTTATAATTCTCAGATACTGCATGCACACATTTTGTTATCCTCTGGTATGGTCTACTTTAGTTTTGGCACTTCAGTTCTTCTTCTTTCAGTTTTCTCTAAAATTTAATGTTGCACTTGAGTTCTACCAGTATTAGCAACAGCAATCTTCTTTATGTTCCTTTCTAAGTCAGAAAGTTGTTTTATATCTGTGCTGGTGATGGCACATGTTTGTCTTCAGGCTATACTTCTCCAATAAAGTAGTACTGAGAATGGCTAAGAATAATATGGTTCCAGATCCTCCTGTCTACACATAGGTCTCTGAGGTAGCCTGTCAAAACATGCAAATAAGCAAATGAAGTCTCTGGCTACATGTAGGACTATGCTGTGTGTGTGGTTGACCAGTGAATTTAGTCAGAACAATGTTCTCAGGGTCTCCCTCAAAAGATTGAATAGTTATATCCTTGAATGTTAATATGAACCTGTATATTTACAGGTCTGTTTTCTTCCCATTTGTTGATAGACATGTTGTTTTATTAGATCTTATTCTTTATGTTAAGATTATAGGAATTACAGTGTTTTTGTGAAAAATCCATAAGAAAAAAGAATTTTCGGTCCTTTCAGAAAGAGATTTAACTTAATTAAAAGCGGAAAATAAGAAAGAAATAAATAACTGCAATGAAACAAAACATCCAGCATCACAACAACTACTATATGCAAAGAATTCATCAACTAGCACAGTATTTTGCTGTCTTTCTGAGAATATGGTGGGGTTTTTGTTAGCTGCAAAAAAGAATTTGTTCCATCTATTAAATCAAGTTCTCAAGATATTCTCAACCCTTCATCACCTAGGTTGCCAGACTTCATAGAATAAAAAAATACTGCTTTTGTCTGAGACAGGAAGCCTGAAGAAGTTTGCTTTACATTTTAACACTGAATTTATACACTACTACCAAATTCCGCAGTGTGTTTTGTCTCATATATAGATTGAAATTTTTTATGCTCTGCATACAAAAACTTTCAGTGATAATAAGTTGAAAAGTATCACTACATTTGGATATTTTATGCCATATAATTACACTAAATTTAATAGTTTAGCTGTTATATCCATAGTTTTGTAGAAATAAGTATTCAGAGAGTGTGAGCAAGAGCCATATTTTGACTTGCATTCTTCTAAAATTATATAAAATGTAATGAGATCTTGAAATAATAGAACCAGAACAAAGCAATAAAAGAACTTGAGTAGACAGGATTTCAGAAGATAGATTTACCTGAAGAAGAGCCACTTGAAATGTTGTTACCATCTGAAATACAATTAAACTAGATTTACAAAAAGCTTTATGTTAAAAAGAAACAGGTTCAAAAAATAAACAGACTATTAAGAGAAGGAGGTAGAATATCAAATTTCCACACATTTTAGAAGCAAATTCCGGTAGCTTGAATTGATATACAGTATATGTAACCTGCAGAAGAATTGTTCTAAAAGTACAGTGCCTTTTTATTTGGAAAATTTAAGAACTATTCCGTTAAGAAGTACTTTGATAATTACTAAGTTTGTCATGTAGATCAATACATGTTTCCAATTACCAAGTTTTAAAGTTGGCTGATGTTTCAGACAGAAAACTAAAGTAGGTGTATCCAGACTAACGTGCTCTTTCTCATGAAATGGATCTTCTTCTAATTTCTTAGTAATAATTTCTTTGCTAGGAAATGCCAATTTTGTTTGGAAGAAACTTATTTAAAAGTTGAAGAATTCATAATCTCCTTAGGAAAAATGGGCTTTATTCACTGACACTTGTTCAGGGTATGACCTTCCAGAAGTTTCCTATTCCTGAAAGGGCTCACTTGTTTTGTGTCATCATGGGAAGAACTCCTCAAACTATGTATATTTGCCTGTTGTTTTCAGGTCTTTGAAATGCCCAACTTGCCTGGGAGCTATACTCCTTAATATAGTCAAGCAATAATGATAGGATTCTACACCTGAGAAATAGGACATGGTAATGGTAAACCCCCTTATTTTTATCTACAGATCTATTTTATTTGCTTACCATAAAATAAAATCTACTCCAAGTTGAATAATATAAATAACAAAACATATACCTTATGACCAGTGTCCATCTAAAACCTAAAATCCATTTAAATATTTTTTTATGCTGTCTAGTAGAGTCATCTTTGTCTAAGTTTGAGATACCTTGATAGTTTTGATTTCTCCCTCTTCAAGGTTAAAACCTCTAGTTCAATTTAACAAGTGCACAAATGTGTTAAGTTCTCTGCTCTAGTTGTTATTATGAATAATTAAGACATATGTTTCTCTCTTCCATCAGAGAATGATGCAAAACTCACTGCCTTTATACTTTCCTGAGGGTTTGTAGTATAACATGGGATGACTTTGCAAAATCATTATCCTAGTCTCCAAGTTACCTCACAGAATCCACCTGTTTTAAATGGCCTGAAAAGAACAAATAGATAGGAGAACTGTTAAAAATGAATAAAAATATAGGACTGGAAGAAACCTCCTGGATCTAGTTCAATCCAAGAATCCTTTTCATAGTCACTTCTCATACTTACTATGTATTTATTTAAGTAGAAAAAGGAAAATTTGCAGGGTCTCTGCATAGCCAGAATACTGTCAGCTTGTGTCCAGTGTGCACAAGCCACCCCCACTAAAAGATGCTGAGAGCTGTGTCATTCCCTCTTTCGGGTTTGTAATCAATTTGAGCAGAGCTTGCCTTTTTTATTGAATTTTTTTGTACAAGATACAGCACAATAGCTCAGTGATCCTAGCTGGGAGAGGCTGTAATGCAAACAGCTAATTACAGTGGCTAGAATCCAGGGAGGCTTCCTTTCTGATCTGAGCCCCAACAGTAACAGTCATGATGAAACAGAAATATAGCCACCCGACTTGTATTTCTCTGACTGTAAAAGAGGACTAATTTATATTAATGGCTCTTCTGTTAATTAGGTATTTGTGGAACACTGAAGGTGAAAGTACCAGAGGTCCTTCTGTCTTTTACTGCCGATTGCTCTTTGGCTATATTCCTTTGCTAACAGTTCAACACTGTCTCAGTTCACCTAACCGTCACTGTAATTTACCTTGGAGACAAATACACATATTGACACTAGGGTTGTCAGAACTGTGCTGCTCGTTGGCTAGATAGAAACCTTTGTCCTCCTGGACACAATTTTTTTTGACTAGCCCTCAATTTATGATGAATTTGCTCCCAGTGGTGCAGCTAAAAATAAAACCCTTGACAAATTTCTCACTGTATTTTGGGAAACTTCAGGGGTTACTGTTGCTTATATGTGCCCTGTTCTATGTGGCAAAACTGTATACATCAAACAGTATACAATATTTCATGACAATGTTGTTGTCCAGATATGTTTAGAAAAAAAATACATGCTTGTCTCTCACTAAACTGCTATGCTTACTTATCTAGCAAAGTGCTCTGCACAGGGGAAAACAAATACCATTTTTTGAGTTAACTCTTTGACTTCATGGAAAGGCCTGATTTGAATTTCAGTTGTGCTTGTTCTATGTGTAATTTCAGTGGATGCAGTGACCTCTGCTCTTGACAGGTAACTCCATTGCTAAGACCAGGATAGAGCCAAACTTCGTAAAGTGTAAACACCTTGAAGAATCTCCTTGCTTGAAAGGTTTTCTGATTATGGTTTTAGCAGTTTGAAGAATAGTATTAGCCTGTTCATTTTTTTGAACCTTATGCAAAAAGTATGCATTTATTGCACGTACAATAGATTCTCTCATTTCCTTTGGAGGAAGAAACCCAAGAAATTATTCTGGCATGTCTTTAAGAAGCTTATAGATGTTGAAGTGGTAAAATGATAAGACAATCCTCAAATATCCCTCTTTGGCAGAATGCAATTATATGCTTAATTAAATAACATTCTGGACTTTCTCCCATGAGATAATGAACACTGTTTGGGAATCAGTATTAGCTGATAGGTTAGTACTTCTAGCTAGTCAAAAGATTTTGGAGTTAAATGAATAAAACTGGTGATCAAGTTAGCTCATCTGACTTCAGATATTTCAGTCTACTGTCTACTTCTATTAATAGAAGTTTTGCTTAAGCAGGACTGGAGTAAATGTTAGAAAAAGCACTTCTAGGTCATTAAAAAAGCAGCATGCTCTAGGTGGGGGAGAAAATGAAGACAACTTAGAATTAAAGTCCCAAAGAGGTTTTTCTCATCTTGTGCATGTGTGTAAATTACAATGCCACAAATACTCTACTTTGAGTAAAAACATTATGCCTAAATTCTTCATACTGAAGTCACTATCCTCAAATCTATGAATTTCTGTCAGTGTGAAATGGTTGCTGATTTTCTCTGTGTTCAATCTGTGTCATGATTTATTTTGAGGTTTCGCACTTATCAACTTTACAAACACAGAGTATTTGACAGCTTTGAAGAAAGGAATCAGGTGTCAGGAGCAAATATTAATTTATGGCACTAGTTCCGTAAACTTCTGTAAAAATTCCTCGTCAAATTGCTGGAGTGGATGAACATGCCAGATTGGAATGTTTGACAGATTTGGGAATTAAATTGGACAGTTACATTCCCTTTCCTCAACAGATGATTTAAAAGCCATATTTATATACAAAAGTTATAGTAGTTTAACACTTTATAATAAAGAGTTTAATGAAGTCTGTGCAACACACGGCAGAGGAATTCTTATCTCGTTTTGATTAACAACTGTTAATAGTCGACAAATGTAAATGAAAATTTAGTGGTGTTCACAATTTTTTTTTGCTAAACTGGTATAAAATCACATCTCTTGTTAATTTAATTCATTGTAGAAAATCTATGGAAAGCTCCTTTGTTTTCTTTTACAGTGAGTCTAATGGGAAAGTACTTTTTTTCTAATAGTGCCTTGCTAAATATCCATTACTTATGCAATATTTTAGTTGGAGTTGAAAATTTTATACAACTTTGGCATCTGATTAGATTAATGAAAATTTATGAACAACACTTGGGAATAATTTTTTATCGTTGTAGTGACAATCATGCAAATGTTAATGTCTTATCAGATATGACAGAGAAAAGTCCATAAGAACTATTTTAGTATGAGTGAAGTCCATTATTAGGGCTTATGTAGATCAAAACTTTCATTCTTCACACTTTAATATGCTAACCAAATATCCTTTCAATTAAAAGCAGGTATTTATGTCTTCAAGCATTTTGCAGTTAAAGCAAGGTGGGATAAAGTTAAGTGTTTTTATCTTTGGGTATAGAAGTTAATTTCTGGAATTATAAAACATTTAAATGATCTAAGAAAAGGTAATGCAAAACACAAACTTATTTGAAAAGACTTGAAGTAAGTATGAATAGAATTCTCATATCTGGAAATGAGAGAACATTTTAAAAAACTGATTGGATGATGAATGGACATCTATTGCAGAAATCAGTTTCTGTAAGTCTCACTTTAACTGCACATTGTACAAATACATCCTCACTGGAGAAGAGGATGTTACCCAGTCACGGAATGAGTGCTTACAGGAGAAATTTCCTCACCTCTCTGAATATAAAGATGGGACAGATATAGTATTAAATAAATTTGGTTAGAAGTTTAAACAAAAAGATATGACAAATATTTGGGGATATTTTTTTTCCCAAAAAGGGAAGAGTTATATATGAACAAATATTTGCTTTGTTTTACTAGTGAAATGGTATATATTGAGAAGTGGAATTGTGGCAAAACACAAAAGCAATGAGACAGAAAAGAGTGAAAAATCAGTGATGGCTGTTATTTCATAGTTCTTTACAGATTTGGTGCATGCTAGGATTTTTGAAAATTTAGCTATTTGATTATACAAACACTAGTCAGACTGCCGTAGAGAACTGATGATAAATTCTTGCAAGGAAGAATAAAGGCAACAAAAGGATCAGCTGAAAGGACATTTACACTGCTATTGTGAAGCCAGTATCTTCACTTTTCACTATACTGCCTATTCAGCTTTTTGCTGTAAATGAGATTGGAGCTCTTGAGCACCAGACTAGAAATAATTCTATTTATACTCAAATGTGATAATCAAACTCAACTGCCAAAGGTGTGGCAACATACGTTTCTTTTTTAATAATCTATTATTATCATAATCTGTCAAGCCCAACGCTGAATCAGAACCTGTGTTAGCCATCATAATCGCACATAACTAAAGACAGGATCCCTATCCCAAAGAGCTTACAAACACAGTTTAAAATACGTCAGTATTCACCTGGCAATTTTTAAATTTTCTGCCTATCCAGAACTAAATGTGGTCTTTAAGGTCAACCTAGCAGATGTCAGTGGCTTTCCATAGGTCTTTAATTTGTTCAGAGGACCCTCACCCCATAACAAATTGGAATCTCTCTTCTCTGTTAGAGCCTTTGAAAACAAAACGCACTGTGTGTACAGCATGAAATGCTTTTTTCTTGCATTGAGACATGAGAAGAACTGTGGTAAGTGGTCTTGTTCAAAACTGTTGGCTGCAGCTAGTAGGATAGATGCTTTTAGAAAAAGGAAAGATTTTTCAAAGTTACACATGATAAATTTGATGTCAGCTCTTAATAAATCAATTAGAGGAAGAATGATAGTATAGAAGGGTTATCTTATTTTCTAGGGTCAGGAAAATAACTGTAATCTTTTTGTTTCCTGTTCACTTTTAGTTCTTTCCTGCAACCTGACTCAGTCATTTTTATTTGATCTCATGTTGAAAAGACATTCTAATATGAGAAAACTCAATCTAAGTAGCTCTGGAAAGAAATCTCTGATGATCTATGTACTTCTGGCTAGTAGATGTTAATGCAATCTGATATCTTTTGTCTTCTGTCATTAGTTGTTGCTTGTCTTGGTTGTTTGTCAGAGATGTATAGCACTTGTTATATGGCTGGTTCCCTCTCTATTTTTATTCTCTAAATTGGTTGCTGGATTTGAAGGGATTTTATTTCTTTGTGGTGTGTTTTTTTTTCTTCTGAACCTGTATCCATTACTATCCATTTTGTGTGTGATCCAGTGAAAACAGATCACCTGCTTTACCTGTGGATGTATGTTCAAAAAGAGTAAGATAATGAAAAGCTAACTTCCTCCTAGAGAATCTGATGTTTGCCTTTCTTATAGTGGGAACATGACTTAAAAAAAGATGTTTTTGTTGGTAAACAGTCCACCTTTTTTCGAGACATTTTTTGTTGCTTATTGGTCTTTCTGCCTTTTCTAAATGTCAAGGCTTTTTGTTGTTTATTTTAATTCAAATCCACCATTGGACTGTATACAATATCTTGCAGTTATTTCTGGATGTTTTCCACAGGTTGGCCTCTTTCTTTCGAATTCTGTCTGCCAAGAGGAATTTTTGGCTGTGTAGCATATTTTGTATCACCATTCTTACCATCCTGCCCACGTAACAGTCTGTTCTGAAACCACAAGCAACTAGATAGGAGTAAGAGCAGCCACATGCCTGCTCTAGTTTCTGCTAGTATCTGGCATCTGGCTGAACCCACTAGTAGGGAAATGGTTCAAGTCACCTTTCTTTGCTTCTTATTGCACCTTGATCTTTTTCTATGACGGACTGAGCTTGGAGCCCCACCTATTCATTTTTCAAGAACTCTCAGCAAGGAAATCCCCTGTGTGTGTCAGGCGTAAATACTATGTAACAAGAGAAGGATGTTTTGACTAAGTGCTCTTTTTTTGCGGCTGTCCTCTTTAGCGGCTTTTCACTTTAAAATACGGGAAGTGACAACACTTGAAAATGTACAGTGATGTATCGCAGATAGCAGAACAAAAAGCTCTTTTTCAGAACATGAAGCTCTTCCCCCTTCCAGCTGGTATTTTACCTTCTATTTTGTCAATAAAACCACATTAAGCATGGACCAGTTGATCAATTTTATTTATGTCATGAAATTGTTTTTTTTTAAATCAGGAAGTAAAGTACTCAAAACTCACAAAACCGTGACATCCTGAAATAGAAACAGAATATGAATGGGATTTACTTAATGTAGTTTTAATCTTTTTTTTCTGATGCAATTTTATTATTTTTTCTGATACCTCTTAATGGGATTTCTACCATAATATGACTAGAAAAAGGAAAGTGTTTTCCTGATATCCCAAGAAAAATAAAAACCACTGCTGTATTTGTTATTTGAGGTCTTGTGTCCCACACCCTCACCCCCAAGAATAAGAAAAGGAAGTATAAAAGCACAAGGTTTTTAATGTGCATTGTGAGGAATATGCACAAAGGCTCTTTTTAAAACATGTGATATTTGGTGAACCATAATTATTTGCAGACTGTTTCCAGTAATGGGAATTTTCCTTTCCACAGTCTTTTATCTACTGTCATTGTAGGGTTATACGGACATAAGTGGAATGACTTTGGCCCATCTGGAGTGATTCGGTTGAGTTCCTTCTCCATGCTTAATGAAAACAGCATCTTTTAGTATCCCAATTTATAGAAATAAATTTCAATCTTTTAAAATTGAAAATGATTTGGCAATATCATGGGGGGAGATTTTGTTTATGCATTTTTTGATAGTCGCAGAGCTTTGAGTGGAAGGTCTAGACTATGAAGAATGGCGAAGGCTGCTTTCATCAGTAGGAATGTGGTAATGCTGTTATATGCACAGCTATGGGCCTGCTCCTTGCAATCTTTCAAACGTAACCAGCAAAAAAAAAAGTACTGCATGTCATCACTTCAGGTAGTGCATAGTGCTTACATTGGGAAAGTTCTTCCCTTGCTTCTTGCAGTGAATATTGTACTGGTCTCTGTCTCCTATCTAGTGAAAGCTGAAGTGTTGATTTAACGAGCAGAAAACTTAGGTTCCAGGTCCCTTTATCGTACTGACATTCAAGATTATTACACTGTGAAAAAGTATTTTCCAGCTGTTGCTGAGCCAGCCAGGGAAAAGTGTTAACACTCACTGTTAGAGCATGCTGTGCTTTACTAAGAGCTTGTACAAATGGGGATGTGTTCTGGGAAATCTTGTAGTAAGAGCAGATTATGTGAGTGCAGATGCAAAGCAGAAGGATCATGTGCTGTTGCTGCACAGAGTGAAGGTCAGCAAAAGAGCACACATTCTGCAGATAGTGGGACAGAAAGCTACACAGTCTAGCTGTACAAGAAGTGGACTTTTGTGTAGAGTTTTCTGATTTTGACAATACTTACATTCCAGAGTCGAATGAAAACAAAAGCATTTTCTGTATATCAAAAAAACCCCACATCCTTCAAGCCAATATAAATACTTCAATTTGATAAAATCAGGATGTTTAATTATGTTTATAACTTTTTTCCCACAGGTTTTATATTTTCTATTCCAATTTAATCAAACCTTCCACCAACTAGTTTTTATTTAGAAAGGAAAATAGAGATATTAAAATTTGAATAGGGTAAGGTGAAATACTTCGGATACATTATAATGCTTTTTTTTCAGTTTTCCATTCATAATAAATTTTTGTCAAGGATAATGCACTTCTGTCAAATGTTTGTTTTACTTTTAATGAATTCATATTTCCTAGCAGTACTCACACAATCCATGCTGTTAGTACTACCAAAGATCTGATAGATTATCTCGCCAACTTTATAAGAGGTTTGCTACATTTAACTTCTTACTGGTTTAAATTCTATCTTAAATAAGTCAGACAATGGGGATTGCATCATTTCTTTGATATCATTATTGTCCAGGTTAATTACTTTCCCAGCTAAGAGAAGAGGTAAACAGAGAACTTTCAGTGAGTAACTTACGATTTACAAGTTTGGATGGCAATATTGGCTTACACTTCTCAGGAGACGCCACATTCTCTTCATCTGTCACATACTCAAAGTTAATAATAAACATCATTGCTACTCCCTCTTGATTTTTGACTGGAATTATGTGGGTGTTGCAAATGAAGGTAGATCCTGTGGATGGAGAAAAAAAAAAGAGAAATACATAAATCAAAGGAAACTTTACTATTTTTTCACTCCAGTAATTCCAGTTTCACCAACAGATACTGAAGAAGATTTCTTTGAATTTAGTGATTGAACATCAAACACACTATTCTTAAATTTAAACAGGAATATTTTTGTAGAAAGAAATACATCTTTTGATAATTTATTAGATTATTCCCTCTTCCAAAAGATCTCTTCTTTAAAATGTCAATTTTACGTTTTGTTTTTTATTCACTGGAAGTACCCATATAGACAGACTTGCCATGTGGAGACATATAGCACCAAAAGTACCAGTGTGAACACTGTTCTAACCACAACACTAGCAAAGAAAGCAGAACCCAGTTCTTATAAATGTCAAACATTCTTCAGGCTTTTGGTTCTAATACAACAGGATGAATCATGCATTAAAAATTTATGGGTGTAAATATATCGCTATTCTTATTTCAGCTCTCAGTCTTTTGGGGGGGTGTATAATGTTCTTTGTGTTAAAAAATCTGTTATCTGATCCTATGGGGTTTTATATTCTATATCACAAAAAACTTGTAAACTGTGGTAATAATTTTCAATAATCTTCAGAAGTATTTGACTTAGCTGTTATACACAATTTGAAGTATGAAGTTAAAAGTACCCTAGCTTTCATATATATGGAGCATACCCAGCTTATACTGAAATGAACAGAATGTGTAATTTCTCAGCATCTCTGGTACTCAGGGTGTTCTTGTTCAAATGCCTAATTACAGATTTAAAGAATTATCTCTGTTAGTTCTCCCAGTATAACTCTTAAGAAGTTTCATTTGACAAGGTTACTAGTTTTGATTTAATTCCTTCTATTAAATATAGAATATAGTGGTTCCAAAAATAATGTGATTGCTGTAAGCAATATAATAATGTGCTAAAAGCTTTATGCAAACATGACTGTGAGATGGTGTCTTTCCATCATAACTAGGGACGGTTTAATGTACATCATCTGCAATTTATGCATTCAAATGCAGTAATCACTGAAACTTGACAGGCTGTGCAATTTGACAAAAACAGATCCTGATCTGGGTTACACAAGAATAATTTTTTTTTTTTGCCATTAAGGAGAGAGATAGTTAAGATTTATATCATTATAACCAAGATCAGATTCTGGCTCCTTATATTTAATGTAGTACCTGTGATAATGTGGTATATATGGCAGTTTGAGCTATGTATAAAATTGACATGCTGGCCTTTCAAGTTTTGCAGCTGTACCTTCAATTCATTTAATAATACAGTTAAGCTGTGGCACTTGCCACAGTTGCCATGGTTACAAGCTCAATGACTTTAGTAAACAGAAAATAAGCAATTTAAGACTGCTCCATTAGAGCTAAAAATAGAAGTGCTGCAGGCCACGTGTTGCAACATAGACTGGTTAAACAGAGGGTCTGCAGAGAATTTAGAAATCATTTTTATGGTTTTAGACAACTAATAAAAATACATATTGAGTTTAAACAATCAAAATTATATTTGTTGATTCACTTGGATGGAAATACTTACTTTTTCATGATACAGTGATACAGACTATGTTTTGACATGCAGATTTGTAGGTTGAGCAGATATCCCCCAATAAGTCACCTTTAACATGAAGGACTGGAGGTGGGGCTATGCTGAGGTGTGCTTGGCTGTGAAGAACACTGAAGTCCAGTGGATCAAATGTTTATCAGTTTTTGCGAACCAGGATGAAGAGAATCACAGAATCACAGAATGTTAGGGGTTGGAAAGGACCTCTGTGGACCATCTGATCCAACCCTCCTGCCAAAGCAGGGTCACCTAGAGCAGGCTGCACAGAGCCACCTCTAAGCAGAGAAGGCTCAGACTTCTTTAAAAACTTTTCTGCTTTTGATGGCAAGGGTGTTTCTGCTTTTGAAATGCTTCCCACAGTGCTAAGTAATGACACTATCTCCCATTTACATAGAACATTCTGCCCTCAAGCATTTACAAACCTCATTTTTACTGGAGCTAGGGATTCGGATCTCTGGGGAGATGCATAAGCTGTTCAACAGTCCACAACTAAGAATGTGGCCAAAAGAGCACAGGGTTAAAAATTTAAGCCGTATGTAGAAATATTTTTGAAGAAACAGTGGGAAAGATTCAGATCTGGTACAATTCAGCATAGTTCCTTTGAAGATCAATTGCACCAGCAGGCTAATGAGTTCATTGTAGTTCATTAGTCTGCAGCTTTTCCAAGACACCTGGACTTTTTAAGAGGCATAGAATATTTACTTTGTGTGCACTACTGGAATTGAGATTCTGCAACTTAACCAAAATACAATGCCTGTTGCAGTCACTGTTAGTATTTTTCTTTAGTGCAGAAGCTGTTATCTGCTATAAATTTACCTATCTCTATTGAAATGGTGATAAGGAAATATAAAATACAAAGGAAGACCCTAGTGCGACCGAAAAGTAAGAGCTGGATACAAAGAAAGAATACTAGAAATTTTAAAAGATAAGCATTGTGTTATTTGAGTTGATGGCAATAAAGAAATATTAAGAAGTAGTTTGTTTATAAACAATCTTCTTCAGTATTTGCACTCTGGCATTCCATTTCCCATCTAATGGGACAAGGCAAGTGGATGACACAATCTGAGTAATTATGAAAATTATACCTTTATTATTAATAGATTCAATATGCAGCAATGTATATTCATTTTCTAAAGATTACTATTGAGGAGTAATCATAAAATATACCTGTTGTGTTCTCTTTTTATCATCGTTATAGGTGATAAAGAGGAAAAGCTAAATATTTTCTTGTCAGCTCGAATGCCATGGTTATAAGGGCTTGTTTTCTTTTGTCTATGGCATTTTAAAACCCACTTTTTCATCTAGTTAAGTTAGTGGCAAAATATCCATATGGGAAGAAAAGATTCTGCTCTTCTATATGCTATGTGGATATGATGTATTATTCTGTAGTTATGTATTCAACAGTATGATTTCACAAGACCAGACAGGTTGGTGCAAAACAAGTAACTGATAAAATATATACAGATTTGACAATAAATATTTCAAAAATAAAGATTTAGGATATATTAGGTTTATATAAGGATATGTTACACCATTTGAGCAATTCTGGTGAAGCAAAGCTATTTAAATATCTGGCTGCATAGTGTTTTAAGTTGACTTGTTTCATGAAGGCAGCACAAAACAGGCACATCAAAACCATTAGTATGGTTTGTAAAATCTATTTACCTTTCCAGTGATTTTCTATAGAAGATTTTAGGACAGATTTTTGTCAGGCTGCATCTTGTAGACACTTCAGTCATTTACACGAATTGTAATAGCTCCTTTTATGATCAACTGGGAGAGGACAATGCAATTAATAAAACAATGAAGGCATTCCAAATTACAAGAGCCTCCATTCTCATGTGCAAAATTCTGACAGGCAGACTTTGAAAAGCGACACATCCCAAACAACTCTTTTGATTCAGCCTTCCTGGGAACAAAATTTTCACAGGCCATTCCTTATGCCAAGCTCAAAGGATCTCTGAAAAATGAGACACTGTGGCATTTAAGTAATCATCCTAATTCTGCAGAAGCCCCGCATTTCTCACAACAGGGACCCTTGAAAATCCATTGTGGTTCTACAGGATGGCTCTGCAGCCCTGTTGCCCTGAATGAGTCTGGCAGTTGCTGTATGCATTTCATCATTAAAAAATTCAGACTCCCTCACCTCATTACAAATTTGAGGACTGTCTTCACTGGGGCTGAGACTGGTTCCAACGTATTTCAGAACCAAACTTGGCTCCCTACACCAAAGCATTTATGACTTTACAGATATTTTCTGTTACCTGAGCTGCTGTGGACAACTGTCTAAGGCTATAGAAAGAAAGCTGTGGAGTATGTCTTCTGTGCATATATAAATAAAAACAGAACAAAGGAAGAGCCAAGAACAGCTTGCCTACTAGAACAAGACCAAAGACAGTGAATATTAAAGGCAGAGATACTGTACATGCTTCCACAGCTAGGCAATCCTGTTCTCTGTTTGAAGACAGATCTGAATGAAACACTTCTGCAATGTGACAATTTTATGATAATATAGGGACAAGAGAAGGAAGCTAGGTATTCTTTACAGTTTTATGAAATAATCAGCATGTTTATTTTGGAAATAACTACCCTTCACTTCCCCTGGTATGATTCACTTTTTGTCATCAAAATAAATGCTCAAAATGCCTTATCTCAGAGGCACAAGCTTAGAATATATTAGTTACAAATATAGAGTTTTCACCTTGCATTTTAATTTAAAATCTTCAACTATCAATTTTCATAGAAATGTAACTAAATAAATTCCATATTACATTTTTACATTATATTTTGTACTAGGCTTAGTCTTAATTCTATCAGCATTTTACTGAAAAGGAGCTCAGAAAAGTCTGCATATTTCCAATTTTGTTAGCAATAGGAAGAAATATGTATTGTTTTCATAGGTTCATTTTTGACTAGGTACTCTGATATTATTAGAGTCTGATCACTGTTATACTATGTAGAAACTTAATATTCCTTTGTTAAGAAAGAGCTGACTTCCATGAATACAAACAACGTCATGTAGCAGAACATAACCAATGGCGTTTTGTCGTCTTGTGTTCGTATTTGCAGCCTTATTTGTCCTTCCATCATAGCATGGCTCATGGGGATTGCCTGATGTTGATAAGAATTTATTTGGGGAAAGAAAGAGATAATCTGAGGGAGAATTAATGTGGAAGATCAGAAGACCTTCTCTTGACTGACAGCCCTTCATGGAGTCTTCGTCTTTGGGACAAGAAGCCAAAGCATGGCTTTCTACTACCTCCTTAACTCCCCAAATCCAGTATTTTCTTTCTCCCTAATGGACAAAAGAAGCATATCTCTCTACTTCTTCCAGACTGGGACAGGTGTCAGAAAGTTGGTTACTTTGTTTATTCAGGTCCAGGGCAATACTTGTCCAGGCAGAAAGTAACAGGAATTTAGTGAAATGAAATTTATGCTGTGGTTTTGGGAAAGCAAAGGCTTCCCTGCTTTGTGTGGGCATTCAGGAAGGCTGGGGCTGTGGGTTTTGTCCACCATGCCCAACAAGGCAAACACAAGTAGTAACAAGCCCCTTAGGAGCTTATGAAAGGCTGATAACTCAAGTCTTGTTTTCTGACCGAGACTGTTGTTCATAATCTATTTTGTTGCCAAATGCTGGCAGATAAAGGAGTGAATATGGATATGGTCTTTGTACGGACTGGTGTGGTAGGGTCATAGTGACTGTGTGGTAGATGAATTAGATGGAAGGCAGGGTGGGAAGGAGGGTACAAAATCTTGTGAAATAAGGCTATCTATCTCATGCACCGTGCTGATAAGACTTTTGCATTCTTGAAATCCCCTAAGGATAAGCAGAATACCCTTACTTGAACCAGCTTCACACATGATCATCTGGAATTGTGACCTTGTTCCCTGTTGTCCCATATCTACTTTCAGCTGAACTTTAAAAAAAGAAATGGAAGCAAGCCAAAACTTCTTTTCTATATTTTGTCAAGTTTCTGGTAACAAACAGGTTAAAATCTGTTTTAGTAAGCAAGTGCTCTCATCAGGCTGTGAATGGTGCAGAAGAATGACACCTGAAAATGACTGGTTGTAATTTACTAATGAGACCAGTAAAGTACCTTGTATCCTTGAAGGGTTATAAACAAAGAAAAGGCAATTGGAGGAAAAACAGTATCCAGTAAATATTTGCTCTGCCTTGTGTGATTTCTGTGACTTATCACTGAAGAAAGTCCTTTTCTTTTATGCTCAAAATTCAGAAGCCTGTTTACCTTGGGTTCGAGGGTACTTAGTTGAACTTTTGTTGTCACTTAGGGACAATTGCACTGGGAATGTGTATTAAATGTTCAAATGCAAGTTAGTTTGTCAAATATTGAGAAATGATGTGTATTGTGAAGTGGGGACTCACCATGGCCAATGAAGTGCTGAAAATTTATTCCTTTGTTTTTCTATTCAAGCATAAGCCAGGAATAATGTAGCTTGTCACAAGGAATCTTGTTTTCAGGGGACTCACTGGAAAGGTTTGCTTTCTTTCTTAAATCATAGAACTCTATTCCTGTAGTGTTATGTTGAAAATTGTCATGTGAAGATCCTTCAGAATTTCACATGATGTTATGTTAAAGTGCTCCAAATGCCTTTGCAAGCCCATTTCTGTGTCAATTAAAGCTAACTATTTACTAACAGATTTTCATAACTTAGTCTGCCTGTTTATATAATAAAAACGAGTGGAAGAGTGACTGAATCTGCCCTGAGAAAATTGCCCAGCTCTTAGTGATGTAGAATCAGATCACTGGAGACAGATACTAGATAGCTACTTGCTCAGTTCAGTAACAACTCCATGAAAGAAATATCAGACAAATATTTCTGTCTGTTTTTACCTGCAGCTCTTTGCGTCTTTGCACTTGATGTCAGCTATTCAGATCTTTGGAGACATCTGAACTGTAAAGACCCTATTTAAATTTTGTCAAAACTTTGACTTTAAAGGGAATAACTATACTTGAATGTTCCTTCCCTCCCCACCCCCCATTTGTTATGTAGCTGCACACATGAGGAATATGAGGAAAGTTGATGCTAAGACTAAAGATGATAATATTTGTGTCCACAAAGTGAATCTATTCCAGGGATCCCAGGCCGCAATTGCAAACGTTGCCTGTTGCTGCCCTTCAAAGTGTACAGTTATTACTTTACTTTGTTCTAGAGGTGGTAGGACTAAGGCATAAAAAGAAAAATATTTTATCCAAAGCTGCCTCAAAAAGGAATGAAGAAACTAAGGGTAACGCAAACTGTTGATCCCATTTTCACAGCTGAATTAGTAGGTAACAGCTCCACACTATTAAAGCGTGGCTAATATATTTCTACACAGAACTTTGGATAATGGGTTGTATGATTCTCTTTATCATTTACCTGCATCTTATGAGTTGTGTCTTATGTCACCATTTTCCAATTCCATCTGACTGAAAAGGAGCTACCTTGTGTGGCAAGAATGGGCAATTCACAGGCTTCCCATTAAACATGTTGCAGATGTATCTGTATGACTGTCTATTTTAAAAGACTCATTGCAGAGAACAACTAAAAATAGATGGCAGGTTGAAATGTATTATATCTCTTTTCAAATGAATAGCTGTTTTTAAAGGGGATGGGCAGAGTCAAGAAGAGTATATTTAGCTGATATTTATTAGGGAGGTTACTGTAATTAATTAGGACCTGTTGCTTTCGACTTTTCACTCCACGCTCCATACAAAATAGATATTCATTCTGTCATATAGATATACATTCAATATCAATATGAATATCAATAGATATTCATTCTCTTCATCTTTCTTGAAGTGGGGAGCCCAGAACTGGACAGAGTACTCCAGATGAGGCCTCACTAGGGCAGTGAAGAGGGGAAGGAGAACCTCCCTCGACCTGCTGGCCACACTCCTCTTGATGCACCCCAGGATCCCATTAGCTTTCTTGGCAGCCAGGGAACACTGCTGGCTCATGGTTAACCTGTCAACCACCAGGACACCCAGGTCCCTCTCCGCAGAGCTGCTCTCCAGCAGGTCCACCCCAAGCCTGTACTGCTGCATGGGGTTGTTCCTCCCCAGGTGCAGCACCCTTCATTTGCCCTTGTTGAACCTCATCATGTTCCTCTCTGCCCAACTTTCCAGCCTGTCCAGGTCACGCTGAATGGCAGCACAGCCTTCTGGTGTATCCACCACTCCTCCCAGTTTGGTGTCATCAGCAAACTTGCTGA
>Ga0065711_1008747_pt1 | contig 20341 bp, 10 predicted proteins | sample Hoacrofraction12_FD_59098 | JGI IMG/M metagenome (GOLD analysis project Ga0065711, IMG submission 59098) | Hoatzin crop microbial communities from Cojedes, Venezuela - Epithelial fraction 12 v2 (version 2) | ecosystem: Host-associated > Birds > Digestive system > Esophagus > Crop | place... | reverse complement strand
CCCCCCCCTTTTGTAATATTGAAGGCTACCTTCTCCATGAAATATGAATGCAAACAATATTTAAATAATGATCATGTACTCTCCCAAAGTTGTCTTAGTTGGTAATGTTATCTTAGTGTTTTAGTGGTGGCTTTGGGTGGCTTTTCAAAAACTTGCTAAAAATCTAGGTCCTTGAGCGTAGTTGCAGATAGATTAAAAAGGTTAATTCAGAGGGAATGAACCAACTCTTTTCTTTGGAAGTGGAGTAGCAGAGGCTGGACAGGACCAGACTTTGCCTTCAGTAAACTGCCAGGTTGAATGACACGTTTCCATTAGCTTAACTTGACTGAGGTTTACCTGCATTTAGAAGGCAGTGAATTGGCAATAGTTTCTTGATGGAGATGTCACACTCAACTAAAACTGGTATAGGGCTAAGTAAAAAAGGCTTTGAAGAATCATTGTTAAAACTAGATCATCGGTATGAAATGCATAGGGAGTTTGAGAAAATCTTTGCAGTTTCTACTGAAATGAGTAATTTCAGACAAGTCCTTCAGCACATGGGTCCTTTAAATCACTCAAATTCTTGCGTTGTAGAGGAATAATCACCTGTAAACAAATACACCCCCGTGCAAGGCTTCTAAAGCCATTGCCTGCCAATGAGAGCACATTGGCTTCTTTCACAGTTCTTGCAGATCCCGTTTACATAAAAACCCAGCCACCAAGCACGCGGCTAAAAGCTGCTGCTGTAATGCAAAGGCATTTTTTGAGCCAGAGCCACTTTAGAAAGAAAAAATACTTGCTTGACATAGACCAAAAATGACAGTGTAAGTGGATCACCCGCCTGAAAGGCTCTTCAGCAGTACAGCTGTCCGACCCTCGTGTCATCCTCACCTGACCCCTCCAGCCTTCCTTTGATCTTCCATGAAGACACCAGCCTCCAGGACTGTCATTGACCTGCAGATGTCTGCCCCACAGGAGGCGGTGGCCTGCCCAGGTACAGGGGCTGCAGCTGTGGCTGTCCCCGCTGTGCTCCAGAACCTGCTGCTCCATGAGGCTGGAACAGTTGGCGGAACAGCTGCAAGTGCATGAATGATGGGTTTAATATTTTGCAACTTTAAAAAGGAGGAGAAGCCGCAGCGTTTTCATATGCGATCTCTTTCCTCTTGTTGTAATGCTGCCCATCAAATGAACAAATTTGGCATTGCTTTTGCTCATTTTTGATCATCACAATTTCACCAGGCAATGGGTCGCTTCTGTACCTTGCCGCAAAAACTTCTCATCTGGACAGCAAGGCTCCTGTTGTGGCCTTCGACCTTTATGTAAGTGAGCGTGCTGACTCACATGGCAACAGCTGAAACACTTGCAAAGGTTTTGTATAAAATCCTTGGTTATGAGAGTTATTCACCTTCTCATTTTCCACGCTGGCTGGCCTTATAACATTTAATGCTGCTAGGTTATTACAACTCTGAGGAGTTTCACCGATGTCGCAGGGACTGTAGTAGTTTGCACTGTGGATGAGATTTCAAAGCATAATGAATGCACTTGTGAATCAGTTTCACTTCACGTAGCAATAGAATAGAAGAGCCCGAAAAGCGGTCTCCCCGCTGAGCAGGTGGCAGCTTCCAAACGAAGGGTAAAAAATTCTTAGGACACCCTAATTCGATCACTTGTGATGACCCAAGTCACAGATGCCACTGAGAATCGGCAGTATTTGGGTGCCCGGGTCCTCTAGCACCCTTCAGAAATCTCATCCCATACAGGAGGGTTGGGATCCGTATGGTCAAATCAAAGTCCAGCCAGATGTACCAGGAATTTGTAGGCTACCAGCTGACTCCTTATATCCATAAAGAGATGTTTTTGTAAAATACGAACAAACCATAATTTCAATGGAATGTAATAATTTTCAGCTCGATTGTCCTGATGGCACATGGCCCAGAGCCTTGCAGCGGCCTCGGGGGCAACACGCCATTGGGAGTGTGTACCCCACGTTAGCCTCACCCACCCTTTGGGCTGGATTGTGCCTCTTGATAAACAAGGAGGGGAGTGCATCTCTGCCCAGTCGAGTTAAGTTGTGTAAGATCCACTTTTAAATTTTATTTCCCCTAGTCTGAAGAGTTTTTTTAAAAAATAAAAACAGTTCCTGTAAAGACAGATTTAAAAAGCTTTTGAGTTTCGCTTTTGGCCTTTTTCATTTTGTATTTGTTCTCTTCACTGTAAATATACAATTTATTTTTGGCAGTTAGGAAAGGAAGCAAATTCGAATCTCTTCATTCTATGAGTATATTAAAAGGTGATGTCCCACCTCATCACAAATCTGCAGATTCACTAAAGGAAATTTAACTGATGCTTTTCAAAAGTGCCATTTGTATGAAAATAACACTTTTCATCAAACCAACCAACCCACAATATTTTGACATTTTTCAAATAGCTCTTCTGACTAGTTCTGTCACAAGCAAAAGGAAAGATATTTGAGAATCACCCCAGTCCAGTCCTTTCTTTAAGTTCTGTTTACCACTCAGCACAGCCTTAGAAATTAGCCAGTGGCATGAAATGTATCACACCACAGTGATGCATTTCTTTAGTAAATGGACTGAAAAGAACGTAGGAGTGCAGTATTTCTCTCAGTTGTAATATGCTGATGGACCTGTCAGGGCACAGACAAACCGCCCTGGCTTCTCCGCTTGTTGGAGCAGAGCAGCCAGGGTTGCAGCTGAGCCATCGCAGGACAAGTGCTTGGAAAATCACGGAACTGAAGTAAAGGATCATGTGGCTTTCCGATGTGATCGAGAGGCTGATCCTTGCAGATTTCAACACCCCACATCCCCATTTGCTCCTTGGCCGTATGTCTTCTATGTTAATAAATAATCCTGTAGATTTGAAATGGCTTTTCACAGAAGTAATTCATTTCTGTGCAGTCTCAGCCTGTGACCCAGCAGAAGTCTAATTTAAACCTTTTAAAGGTTATTTTATTCAGCAGTGAATTTCACCCTATTACACACAATCACAGCTAATCATTGAGGTGATTCACAGGTACCAGGGATGCAGAATCACCTCCCCGGTATGCTCTCAAAAATCTGTAATTTTGTTAATAAAAAGCACCACAGCTGTAAGCAGGAATGGTGGTTCTGCAGAATCTAGGAGCTGCGTTGCTTCTGCCTTTGTTCTTTGATTGTTTCTCATGTCTTATAGATTTTAAATAAATCAAGGAAAATGTATGAATGCCACACTACACAAAATATTTAAAGTCTTATTAGAACTGGGCCTTAACTGTTACCTGGAGGTCTGTAAATATCTGCAGTAGTTTACTGCTGCTAATGCTGTAATTACATTTCAGCGTCGACTTGCACTTAGGCTTTTCTGTGTTTGTGTTCAGCAGTACAGTTTATTTGAAAAGTGCATAAAATATAAATATCCAAACTTCAAAGATGCTGTAGCAGAGGTAAATTGCCAAACGTTCTGTGATTTTTTCAATAGTTTTATGATAACATAAAGCCAGTGTTTCATCAAAGAATTTTTTTCTTCAAGAAGGATTGCACCCACTAGGTATAAATTATAAATCATACTCTGTTTTACATGTGAAATGGGAGCTCTGAAGTGTATCACACTTGAGCAGATGGGAGGCGAGGTGTTTTCATGTTTTTCTGAGCCTATGTTTTGTTTCTGATGTCATTTTATATATATTCTATCCTTAAATTCCTCTGCATAGGGGCAAGTAACTATCGCCAAGGAAATACAATTATTGACAAGTGTTACTAGCAGCAGGGGGCAATGGCAAAAATATCAGTAACACACACACGGCGTGACATTTGTAACAGTAATGAGCAACTGTTCAGGTTTCATGACATCAGATTTTATTTAACAAAATGAGTGATCAAAACCAGTGAATTACAAAATGCTAAATATATATTTGTTCGCATAACCAAAGCTGTTTCTGACTTTATTCTTTGCAGAAGTGTGGCTGAGTTTTGGTACGATTTAGAGAATTGGAAGGAAGCACCTTGGAAGGATGTTGTCTAAATTACAGCCTGTTTGTTCATTACTGTTAATAAGCACTATTTTATTGTGTTTACAAATTGCAAATTGAGCTGAGATTTCTCATTCCTTTGACAGCACCTTCGCTACAAGGTAATAACATATTAAAATCATATGGCATTTGAATGAAATAGTTTCCTGGCTCCGCTGGCTTGCACGCTGCCTTTAAGAGTGAGGGGGAAAGGCAGCGGTGGGAAAGGGCTAGTTTTGCAGGGCAATGAGAAAACGCAGCGCCTGTGCGTGTTACACAGGCAGAGATGAAAGCAAAAGAACTGAGAAGCACTTTTTCGCCAAGAAAATAACTGGCGTGGGCTCTGTAGGCTTAGATTAAACCAGCTGTAAAACAGGAATTTCCATCACTGTTATTGACCAGACTTTGAACACTTTTATCAGCTGCATGTGTTAATAGCTTGTAAATGATTGATGCCGAGGTCTTTTATGACACCAAACGAAAGTGAGAAAGAAGTGCAGGATTTCCAGGTGACTGTTGCAGTCACACTCTTTCAGTAGCGCTCTTTGCAGACTTTCGGCTATGTTTTAAAACATTTATGCCTGCCAAGATTAGAGAGGTTACACTGCAACCCACGATAACGCAGGACTGCCCTGAGTGTGCTGTTCATTCAGCCCGACGCTGAAAAGTAAAAATGCAGCAACCCTCAAAACGAAAAGCTGTCTTTTAGAAGGTGATGCAGTTCTGCCGGAGTGTATAAAGGAAGGTGAGATATACAGATGGCTTGGTATGCGAGGCAAATAAATATGAGATTTGCAGAATACTTTCTAAAGAGAGCCTTGTTAAAATTGCTCAAGTATTTCAGTTAGGGATTTCTTGCATCCTTCGTTTCACCCAGTTCTTCAAAGCACCTGAGCGTATGCTTGAGCTCCAGAAAAGTCAGTGCGACACATTAGCACAACGCATTTCTGCTCTCCGTCGTCTATGTATTCTAGAGCTTAACACGGCGAGCTCCGTATTAGCTTAGATAAGCCTGTCTGCTGGTTGTAGGCAGTTCTGTGTGGTTATTTACTCGCATGTAACCACATTCCTTCTCTTTTTTGCTGAGTAAAGTAAGAATTGTCAGAAATCTGGAAACAATGGGTACTTGGTATCTCTTCAGGAAAGCACAGGAAATCTGAAGGTGTCTGTAAGATTTAATATGCACTTATTTTTCTCTGTTCACATTATTTTTACCATCACTGTTTTCCTGTCGTAAATCCAATTAGTGAGCTTTCCACATTGCAATAAACTGCTCTTCAGGAAGAAAATTTGTTTTGTGAGCAAAGCCTTCTTCCTACAACACTGTTGTAATTTTCCGGTTTTTCACTGCCTCAAAAGGATTTAAATAAAAGCAGAATAAGCTCTAGCGCTGCACTTACTGCACTGCTCCCTCTTCTGCGAAATGCTTTTTCCATCTTCAAACAATTTCACTCTAGCAAAAATTTTGTATAAGATTGAAACAAAGATGTGTAACAAAAATATAATAAAAACCAAAAGAGATGCAAAGATGCAGCCCAGAATAAGTAAAAACCTAATTGCTGGTGAAGTTGTGCAAAATGGGAAAGATCCAGGTTGAAGTCCCTAGTTTGAATCAAGGACTGAAACCCAGATTTGTCACGCTCTGAATGATTGTTCTAACTGCTGCAGCAGTGCTGTGCTGTCTAGGTTTGAAAAAAGAAATTAATCTGAATACCTAACAAAACTCTGCTGCAGAAGGGATTGCCAGAACTGGTATGTTCTTGTAAAAGTTTTATTTCCTGCAAATAGATATTTTCTGAAAAATATATACAGGTTGTTTTGTTCAGCTATTTCTTTTCCTTTCCTTTAACCAAGTGAATTTTGACTCATAACACATGACGGGCGTAAGTACTTGCGTTGGTTTCTCCAGTCTGTGTTAACTCTCCATATTCCAAATGTTACAGAGTTTAAATAGCATCAGAAAATATTGTAAGCCTTTCAAGATAATTTTGGAATAGAGTAGTGCTTGATTTTTGCTGTCTTCCCAGACTTGGATTAATTTTTTCTGTAGTATTGTGGTCATCAGTAATTCTAGGAATTGGGAACCCTGCCGTATATGTAAATGACACTGGTGAATTGTGTCTGGTTGCTGCGTCCCTTATTCTCATTATTTTTTCATGCTTTTTTTTCTTCTCAAAAATAACAAATTAAACCTTAAGAGACGTGGATGTTCAAAGGGTTGGTCAGTAGTCTTTACTAAGTCCAGTTCTGTAGAGATTAGAACAGGAAACACCATTAAGTTTAACTGTTTCAGTATTTCACTGAGCCTAAAATCAGACAGCACTATCACTTTCCTCAAAGGATATACAAAAGCTTATTGTATTATAAAGAAACCAATTTTTTTCATATCTATTCATTGTCAGCAGTTCTTTCTGGTTTCAGAGACGTTAGTGGGTTTAGATATTCCTTTCTGTAGAATGAAAACTGGCAGAAAACCCCGATGAGTTTTCCGACTGCAGCCACTGCCCGTGTGCCCTTTCCTGACTGGTTCTTTGCAGACTGGAGTTCTTACAGATGAGACTGAAGCTGCAGCGGAGTGATGTCTATTAGCAAATTAAGAAATGATGGCTTTGAATATATAGTAGTCATCACGAAAATGCCGGCTCTCACTATGATGTAGCATCAGAGAACGATGGCTCTGTTTTTACAGGAGCTTTCAGGAGCAGCAGTTAACAAATGCTGGCTCGATAATAGGAACCAGTGTAGAACATGTACAAATACAAGAGAGGGAGAAGTGGCCGAGAACTTGCTGTTTGTTTTCAAACTGTGTCCTCTTTGCAAAGTCTTTAAAAAACCCGATTAGCAGCAGGGATGCTTTGGCGACGCTCACAGAGGGCGACTGCAGACCGGCAAAGCCTGTGGGCAGATGTCTGGAGGGCACTGGCCCTGGGGTCACCCCCCACACCCCATCTCAGAGAGCAGCATGGGCAGTAGGAAAACATTTGAAGGAGATTGTTATCCTTATTTTACGGAAGAACAATAAAGTGTATAGGACCCAAATCCGTCCTGAACTTGGGTCTTAGGAAGAGCTGTGTCTGCTACACGCAAGGCAATCGGAAACATGTCTGGTGTTGCGGGACCTGGAACCACACTCAGGTCTGTGCCATGTGCTGGTGAGGCCACATGGAGAAAGCCTGACACCAGCCGAGCCCAGTGACCACTCCTTGCAAAGGGTTGCTGCTCTTTCTGGTTTGGCGTTACCTGGAAAATCAAACTCCAGGAAAGTGTGTGTCTGCATTTCTGAAAATACAGCAAGGGGCCACCTATCTGGCCAAAAAGCAGAAGTGGCAGCATGTCGGGAGTTCCTGGCAGGTGGAGAAAGGGCGCCTTTGCTGGTGCCAAGCAGGGAGGCGTGCTCCTGCCCGGGGTGCAGGATCTGCTCTGGGCCCAGGGTAACACAGAGATTATTTGACTGTCACCAGCACAGATTGCGGAGGAGATGCACGCTGGGAGTGACAGACGCTCCCGAGGAGTATTTGCACTGAGTCAGCAGGTGCTGCTATGATAAAACAGTCCAAAAGAGCTGTTAGAAAATGCTGTAGCGAAGGTGGATTAATTTTTCTTATAAATTGTGAGTGGATAAAAAGACCACAGTCCTCTGATAAACAATTTGTTACAAATTATTTTTAACTACTAATAAAAAGTTGTGGGTTAAGCAGGCCTTTAAACTGGTTTCATTTTAAGAACGTGTGAATTTACAGGGACTGTCTCTGTTTTCGCTGGGTTTAATGAGAGGAAACTGATAGGGGAGCTCTGAAATGGAGATAGAAGGTGTCGCTGATGACATGACCAAATTTCCTTAAAAGTGAAGACAGGTTTTTTCCAGTAGTCTGTCTCAACCCTTCATGAATAATTTGATGAATTTAAAGTTTTTTTTAATTTCTGTTTATTTTTTATGATATTATAATGATAATGAGAATAATATAATAATAATGAGAAATTCTCCAAATGTTGAAAAGTTTAAAATGTGTTGAAATGATAACACTGATTTTTCTGACTTCAACAAAAGAGCTATTTAAAAAATGAATTCTACAGATATTGCTATGTATAAAGCAGAAAAATATCTCTCTTTTGTTGCAGAGCAGGGCCATTATTAAGTAGCTTTCATTTTATTCACATGAAAAAAAAAATAAAGGGAGAAAAAATGTATTTGTATTCCGAAAATAGAGACAAAGTAAAAGGAAAAGAATGTGGCCACACACTCAGCGGTAAAAAAATATTGCCTCACTGATAGGGTTGATTGTGAAAATGGTCCCTGAATGTTTTCATGGTTGTGAGACTTTTTTTTTTCCCCCCAACCGTACTCACGCAAGCTGTGTGTCGCTGAGCTCCTGCTGAGCAACAGCGGAGGAATTACTGGAGCTCCATTCACAGTTTAAAACTGTTTTGCATTAATGGACAGCCTGAGCTGGATTTGGGTTAGGTTTCACTCTGAGCTGTAACGCTCTCTCTCCACCCCCTAAAATAATAATAATAATTACAAAAGTATGAGATAGGACTAGCGTCTCCACCTCCTGTTCATAACTGAGCAAACCAAATATTATTACATACGTTATTGAAGGGGTGAGGAAAGTTAGAGGTCATGAACTGAGCTGTATGAATAGCTGGAGGTCAGATTAATCACAGCCACGTATTTCATGGCTGAGGCTTCAGCCCGTAGAGACTGGTTTCGTTATACTGCCTTCTACTAGCTGACTGCATATTCTAATTTAAGCCACAAATTAAATGAACTAGCTAAGAAATACATAAACTAAAGAATTCTTCAATGTTTAGTAGACAAGTAGCTAAAACATTGTTTTTTCCTTTAATTAATGTGTGGGGGGGAGTGGAGGGAAGGGAAACTACAGACACGGGGGTAGGTGCAGTACTTGGAAATGAGGTAGAATTCAGGGCAAAATAATACCTGTTCTCTGTCTTACCAGTAATTGTATGAAGAGAAGCTAGTAGGGAAAGAGGAGAATTGTCTGACATGAGAAATACGACCTTTTTTGGAGCGTTCTCTGAATCTCAATGGCTAGCAAAGGATCTCAGATTAGACACCCAAAAATTAATGCACGTGATACCACTGCATCCTTTGAATCTGTCTCTAGGATCAGATAGACACTTTTAATTGCAGTTTTGGAGTTAGATCAAAATACTGGTGAACTGTGAATACAGAATTTTGCTAATGGACTGGGAAGGGGAGTGGGGGAAGCTGAGGTTTAGGGCAAACCAGGCTGATTTTGTTTGCATCAGACCCCTTTGAAGTGGCAGCAGTTTGTAGCTGCTTTGTGTTTTGCATTGCTACCTTTTCATATCTGAAGATTCAAACAATAGCTCCTGGTTATTATCCCACATATTATTGATTAAAAGCTTTGCCCAAAGACCTTCCATCTCACTTTCCAGCTTAGTGTGATTTACTTTCCTTTTTACTCCCTGTAACATATGATTAATGCTGAGCTCGAGAGTCCCAGTGAGATGAAGCAGAGTGTCAGGTAAGATTTGTCAGCTCGGAAGTATAGATTATTTTATGTTTCTCGAACTTTGTGGGCCCAGGGAACACAGATCTTGATTGTTAAATCCATCCACACTTTCCCTAGGGCTATAATATGCCAAAAACATTAAATAGCCCACTTAATACATAACCTCATTCTGTATGCTTGACTATTTTGTTTTTAATTTTTCTTCCCTTTCCAGGCTGCTCAAATGAAATGGGATCAAAGAAAAAAAATTATCCTCACTGGATTTTGTTAAAATATTAATAGGTTAGGGTTGACTGGCTAAATTGAATATCTATGCTGATCTTGCTTGCATGTTTAACTTGTGCTTAGGAAAATATGTTTCCTAGGTGATAACCTTTTATGTACCAGCCTGACTTCATTGAAATGCATAGAGATAAAAATATGTCACACTCCATGGCCATGCTATTCTTGTGTGGCAGTGTGATTATTCAGATGATAATTGACCCCCACCTGTAGACAGCTCAAATTCTGTAGTCAATCATTCCATTTGATGTTAAAATATGTGAAAGTACAATTATATAATTTACATTACAAATCATCCTGAATGCCAGGCATCTCAGTACCACTGACAAACGAAAGGGAAAAAAGTCAATAAATGAAGTGAATTACACTAGGCAAAGAATTCAACTTTTCTTATTTGCTCCTGCACAACAGCTTTTATGCGGGTGTTGTTGATGGAGCTCAAACAGATATTGCTCAGTACTGAATTTGACTGCCTTTCAGCCCCTTCCTAACTTTGGTGATATTTTCTGGATAAGAATACCTTCTTTCACTGTGGAGATGAGAGTCCTCACCAGCAGATAAAGGTAGAAATGCATCCATGTCAGCACAGATTTACGCAACAAAGACTTAGGGCCAGTGAGTTGTGCTCCAAATACTCCCAACTTTTAAGCTCCTGTTTCTGTAGACTTAGCTGTGTATTGTAAAGCTCTCCAGAGCAATTAAAAGAGCATGTTTGTGCAGTCACCGATTTCTGTTTGTCATGCACCTGATTAAGGCCTGTTGCAATCTCTGTTGTCAGTGTTCAAACAGTGTGGGCAAAACAATTCAAATCAGCTCCTGCCATTCCTGCATAATAAATGTATGCAGTGGTGGGCTTAGATCATGTCTCTGCATCATCCCAGTCTGTCTGTCGGAGTGTTGGACACCAAGAACATAAACTTCATGTGAATTTTATGGTAGATGAAGAATTTTTTGTCTATGTCTGTTTTTCTCCTCACATTGCTTTGGATCCTTCAGCCCCTTTACAGCAGTCCCCATGACATGGCTGCAGATAGTGTCTCGGCAGTATAGTATCTGATATATATATATCAGATAGTATAGGGACTATTGCTGAAGTTTCAAGGCTAGGCATTGTAATCCTCTATTTATTTAAGATCACTCAAGAAAAGAACCTCTTCTTGAGCTAATTATTCCACAGGTCTGTACTGGGGCATTCCAGTCCACTGAGCAAGACAGACCTAGATCGTGTATGTGTAATCAACCTTACAGCAAGAGAAAGCTCAGTGTTGAATCAGTTGAAATACCAAAAAGTGAGCCAGAGAACCAATACAAAACATTGCTGCTGGTAAAACAGAACTTACTGCTTCTCTCCCAGCTCTCCTCGTGCTGTTTCAGACTCTTTGCTCTGTAGCTTCGTACTGGAGAGCCGTAGGAAATAGCAAATGTTAAATGTTTCTGTTTAGGCTTAAACATGGCGTTATTTTGCCTTATTATACTAAAGACTTTGTCAACCATAGGTTCTCCCTTTTGATGCTGCCAGTAACAATTTGGTCATAACTTCTTCACAGAGAACCTTTATTTAGGCTCAGACAATTTTGGGGAACAACGGTGTCTATGCAGAGAATTAATCAGCCAAGCAACCACTGATTAACAATTAGTGATTCCTGCTGGTACACGGTTTCATTAAATAATTATAAATCATAAAAAAGTTAAAGAGAAAATGTTGGCTTATTTACGGTCTATCTGCAATAACAAAAATAAGCAGAATTCATCATCTAGCTCTACAATGAACAATTTAAGTAGCTGTACATTGAAATTAATGCATGTGCCTTAAGCCTCTATTTCGTAGTAAGGAAGCAGCCAAAATACAATTTTTAATCCTGGCCTTCATACTCTAAAATTGCTAATTAGAATATTGTCCTCTGTCCTTATATTCCTTGGAAAATTATGTAACGTATCTTCATGTCCTGCTGTATACTGTTCTACAAAAATGTGTAGAACATTAGCATTTCTTCAGCTGTTCTTGCTTTCGTAATGAGACTTTTGTAGAACAAAATCCAAATGATGTAAAGTTGGTAGAAGTATCAGATTCCCAAGTACAAATATTCTAAGAAATGTTAATCACAAAGCAGTTGTGAAACTCTGTGTGCTCAAATGCCTCATTTTACAAGACAAAACAGAAGTTCTGAAATGTTTCAAACACCCGAACATCCCTGATATGTGAAGGGAAAGGCCTTAATCAAACAGCTCCAGTTGACCATGCAGTCTTAGTTCTCTGCTCCCAGTGCAAAAGACAGGTATCTTTCCTGGTAGTTCTCCCATTAAACTTCAGGTCTTCTCATCACTCTCAATTTGGGAGCCCAAGCAGGAGTGTCCTCATCTAGTATTTTGTCCCCCTCAGCTGCTGTCAGCAGGGAGAAATTCCCGCGGTTGCTCAGTGTAGAGCAAGGTTGAACTCAGTGAGGGTAACTTCCAGACAGGGAAATACATCTATCTATCTATCTATCTATCTCTCTCTCTCTCTCTCTCTCTCTCTCTCTCTCTTTCTCTTTCTCTTTCTCTTTCTCTTTCTCTTTCTCTTTCTCTTTCTCTTTCTCTTTCTCTTTCTCTTTCTCTTTCTCTTTCCTCTTCCCCCCCCGACTGTTTTCCCTGGCTCCTTTTTAAAATGGACGACTACCAGGAGCTGCATTCAGGCCTGCCACGAGTGGCTGCAATTCTTCTGACTTCAGCAAAATTCCTCAGTCATTATCCCAGGTGTGAATTTGGCCCGTTGTCTTTAATTAAAGCTCTGGTCTGCTCTCAGTAAATTTCACACCCTGTACAAGCATCAAATTATGTTCTTCAATTAGTTGTATCTTTTCTTCTATCCTTTTAATTTCAGGCCCATCAAAGAGCTGGTTTACTAAATCAATTTCAATGGGAATTTACGCATTGTGAATCATAATGGGATGCAAAATTGACTTGGCTAATGAATAGTTAGTGGCTTTGGGGTTAATAGTTTTGGGTTTTTGTCTCAGGTACTTTGTATTAAATTTAATTTTGATATTGCTTTAATGAACAAAATGTATTACTTCTCTTTTTTTCACCCAGGCCTAAGGTGTATTCTCTTTGCCTGCCTCAATTGATTTGCTTTATGAATAACTGCATGAGGTTTCTGTTTAAGAAAAGCACTTCTACTTGTCCCATTTCTATGCACTAAATATTTTAGTCTGATGTATAAAGTTTAAATAGAAAAGAGTATGTACATCGTAACAGGGATGAAGAAGAAGTTACTTTAGAGGTTACTGCCTCTTGGCTGCTTTGCATGATCAGTCATAGCACTGTTATTTGCAGGAATACTGCAATTCATGGGACTCCTCTATGAATAAAAAGAAGTAGAACAGCTATCCTGGTACCAAGGTCCAACCTTGATATAAATAAAACATGTCACCACTAAACTCCTTTTTGCAGTTCCAGCTTAGGGATATCAGTTTTGAGCAGGAGACACTTGGAAGTTCGCATCAGTGTAGCCTTGATGGGCTGTCCCATGCAGGCTGTACAAGTCGCTCTCTGGTTGTAACGGACTGCATTCTGGAAACCCTGGAAGAGGTGTGTGTAGAAGTTTCTGTCCGTGCTGTACTAGTTTTATGATGGAAATGTTACTTTCAAGTTCTAAGTTTTCATTACCTCCCAAAATCTATTCCTTTCTTACACAAATTTTTAAAAAGACAGCAGCTGGAGCCATAATGGCTGAATCAATTTTCTGGTAATAGTCTTGGAAATAGCTGCTCCATGATTAAAAGTACCGTTCCCAGGACAGTCTCTACCCCAAGCCCGCTGACGCAAGCCTTCAGGATCTGCCGAATCACCAAGATGGTAGGATTAAGATGCCCATGAAAGAGCTCTTCTGATCCATCTGCTGCCCGGCCTCATTAGACAAGGCTGCTCACAGGGACTTTGGGTGTGATTTTGACAAGGTGCTTCTCATCTGGCATGATAGTATGTATCATCACAGCCATGTGCCAGCTTCTCATGTCTGGGAAATGATGTCTAGAGAGCCAGGACAGTGCCCCTGTCATTGCTGGGTATGTAACCCCTTGTCATAAAGTAAGTGTATCCGTTGCAACGTTGCCAGTTTTTCAGAGATGACCCATTGCTTGGTTTGTTGGCTGTAGCTCATCATTTCCATACGTTTCTAGGGAGAGAATCTAACACTGAGTGCTTTTAAGCTGAGATTTGTAAGAATAAAAAAAGAGAACAGCAAATAATGCTTCAACACTTTCCCAAAGGAAGCCTGTGGAGCTTGTTGCCCCAAAATTGCGAGTAAGACACCATTTTTAACAATAAAAGTAGCCAGAATTTTAACAGGAAGGATTTTTTTAAAACTGTAGTGGATAACATGAACATGTGCTGCAGAGCATGGATCTGCATTTAACAAACGTGGTTCAAGTTTTCTGTCTTCAAACATATTGTGAATGTAAACACCAGAGAAAAGGGAGAAGACTATTTAAGGGGAAACTCCAGCAGGAGAATAAATGGGTATAAGATGTCCAGGTGTAGATTTAAGCTTAAAGCAGATGATTTCTGCCTGAGGAATGATGTTCAGCAACTTCAAGAGAAATAGTTGAAACAAAAAGTCCAACTACAGCCCAGATTTAGTAATCCGTCAGTTAACTGTCTGAGTTTCAGATGAACAGTACTACAGACACAGAGGCGTCTGCGCTGGCTCTCTAAAGAGCCAGGTTGTGTCCAGCTGAGCTGGGTATTCATGATGTGAACATAACTATCCTGCTGCTGGTGGTGAGCTGAAGCTAATTAAGCCCTGATGGACCTGAGCTCATTTATACTGAGGCACTGGGATGTCTCTGCACCATGAGCTGCACTGTGTCTCTTAATACCTATTTTTTTCCTATTTTTTCTGATTTTCCAATTGCGTGGTGCATCCTAGCATCTGTTATTTGCATGGATAATGGGGCCTGATCAGGTTCTGAAAGTAGGTTCTTAAGGTATTTCATAAAGGCAGCAGTAACTCTAGAGACCTTGTGGTCTCGCGTTTTCTAAGTAGAAGTATGTGGACAGATAATTTCATCTCTGCTTTTGTCAGTATATGCTCTATCTGTCTGTGCAGGCTGACCAGCGTGGGCTGACCACTACTGCAGGGGGGACTTGGGATGTGGCAGAGTTCTGTGTGGGTCCAGGTTAGTGTTTGCAATGTTTCTGCACCAAGCATTGCCACAAGAATTACTGCAAACTGCACAAAACTGTTGTCTGTTATTTATGGTTCTGGAGACTGCATATCTAATTTGCTTCCGTATTTCATATTCTGCTATGTCTTTATCTTACATTTCTTTTTGGAAAAGATTTGTGTCATTGTTATGGGAGGGAGCCTAAAATATATCAGAGGCTATAATGTTTTTATGGATACAAACTTTTTTTCTACTACTCTTGTCTTTTTTTACAAAAAAAAAAGATGACTATATGCAAAGTGGAAAAGAAAGTTCTCAAGTAGAATTGAAATATGATAGTACCGAGTAACTTACCCAAATATTTGAGAGACAGGAAACACGCTCAGATGATCAGTAGTGGCTATGATCCTGTCAGGAAAACACAACTTGGAAAAACTTGGGTTTGGTAATCTAGGCTGAAGCACAGTTACTTTTGGAGATACCAGATTATCTTCACATTGCCTTCTGACAGCTGTATGAGAGAATGATCTGCTGACAGTCCATCGGGTCGTCTGTCTGTTCTTCTCGATTCTCCCTTTTACCAGCAGTCACCACATTTCTCTTTCTAGGGCCAGATCCAATAGCCACTGAATTCCATGGGAAAAAATCCCAGGATCCTGTACCCTTCTGTGCTATGTGAGCCCAAACATGGGTTTTAGAGTCCACTACATCTGGTTCATTAGATGCTGAAATGAGTTTTGCCAGAAAATGATGACTCCCTTCCACAGGCAGTGTGTTACATTTGTAAGAAAGGCAGAGTCAGTGAACTAACCCGAATCTCCTAATTCTGTGTGCTCAGTCACAAAGGGCTGGATTCCTCGGTGCTGTACATCAGCATCATTCCCAGCTTTACGCTGCCATAAAATGTCCTGAGTTGGACATTTTGACTTTATTGGCTTATATGGCTTGCATTGTTTTAAAAAAGGGTATTTTATTAATGAGCAAATATACGAAAGAATCTTTTAATGTGAGTCTTAGTTTAAGTAAGTGTATAGTACGGGAGGGAAAAGTATAACCTGCAGCTATGTTTCTGCAATGAATGTGAGTCTAGTATTTTAAAGTTCAATATAGCTTACCAAAAATAGTAGATGTGCACTAGCAGCAATGTAGCAGCTCGTATTCAGTTGTGTGTGTCTTACTGACTTGGCTGCTTATTTTTGAGCCACTGTACTTGGGATAAACCGTGGAGAGACTGCTGCAGCATTGCTGGCATTACACATGAGGCATTAAAGACAATTAATGGGCTCCAACTTCCCAGATTACTTAAGAGCCTTCAGAAGAAATCTGGAGAATAATTTTCAGTCATTGGAATGAAAATGTCACAGATTTGTGCTTTGGTAAATAACCAGTTCGCAGAGATGTCTTACTTATCACTGTGGTATGCTTATTCATTAAGGGCTAATTGCAGAGGTCTCTAAATGCAGCACCGCAAACCACATTCCACTCCAGTGCTGGTTTGTTTAAAGTCTGCAAAGCTTTATTATTAGCACGATTTAATTATGAAAATGGCAACCATGGAGAATTCTGAACACATTCTTTCCCTTGATCATTAGTTACAGGGCAAAAATGAAACACTTTCAACAATGAAGGGTTCATATTTCAAGCTTATACAGTAGCTGCTAAAAGGCTATACTCAGAAAATCAATTTTATTAAAGTCCTTCAAGCACTAAAGGGACTTCCATGCAACTAAGCAATTTTAAAAACATGTCCACAAGCAGTGACTTTTTGATTCATGTTTTTAGCAGGGTTATATTTTCACTGTTTTCAATATTGTCCCCCAAAGCAGGGTCAGAAATGGTTTGAGGGGGGGAGAAGAGGTGAGCAAAGTGTGTTCTGACATAGCTGTGACTTGCATCCTTTACCTTAAGGTACTTAAAAGAGGACTATGAACTGGATCTGAGAGGCCTGGCATGCTCTTAACTAAACCAGATCAAAAGCCAGTGGTATTTTCACCTTTTTCAGCTTTCTTTTGCAACCCAGGAAATTAAGTTTGGGGGACTACTAAGAAACAGTGTAGACTCTGGATTTTTTTGAGAAATGAAGCTGTGATTTGAGCTAAAAATAACAGGAAACTATTTTCCTAGAGATAAAAGGGAATGACATATATGGGAAAGGATGAAAAGAGTTCACGCGTTGCTCTGCTCCTGAAGACGTGGCAGGGAGCTGAGAGCTGTGTCTGTACGTCAGGGCTTAACATCACTGGGCCAATGGAAAACTGGGCCAAAGTCACTGCGTTGTGAAGTAAATGACTGACCTGATCCAAAGTCCTTTAACTTCCCTGAATCGAAAATCTCCAAATTAGTGGATAACCCTAGCAAATTAGTGGATAACCCTAGCCAAGGGTAAGAGCATAGAAAGTCTTTTAGTGCATCCTGAAATTTCAGAGGATTAAAAAAAATCTTACTCTTCGTATGCATGTCTATGTGTATAACCGAGCTGAAGCTTTTAAAATGGGTATAGGCATCCCATTGGTTGTCCACAGGACAAAATAAGATGTCATCTAAAATAAAATATCAATAAAACATTGCTGATAAAGTGAAAGATAAAGAGAAAAAAGAAATGGAAGCAGATGAAATAGGCACCTTAGAAGGGTTGTCACTGTTGTTAAGAAAAAATAATGTGAAGCAGAACTGTCCCCTCATATCTATAATCTAGTTTTACTTTGCTCCTTGTTATTTATATACCTGCTTTCTACTTCTTTATTTGTTATTTATTTTTTTCAGGCCTGTATTTCCAAATGCACTGGTTTTTTGCCACTCAATAGCCCGAACTATTCCAGACACCCAAGTATGCTCTTTAGATGGATGAATAATGAATATAAAATTTTTCACGTGTGGTATGTAAAATGTAGGAATGAGAGTCGAATGCTGTCATCTAAAAGAGTTGTTTCTGTATCTGCCATTTTAAAAAGGACATCTTCATAAAGTCACTATGCCCATCTGAATATTTCTGTGTGGTTCAGTAGGAAAAAGCTGGTGTCTGCTGTTCAAGTGGGGCTATCGCAGCAGTTCAGGTGTGCCTGGGAAGGGCTTACTGTACTCAGAGTGGGGCTTCTGCTTCTGCCCTGCGAAAGCAGGTAGGGCCAGGTGAACTAGTGAACAGTTTCCATTGTACGTTTACAAAAAAAACCCCACCACAAACTCTCCGCCCAAAATAACTCAGGGCCCCAAAACTTTGGCTGTATTTATAGTGCATGGGCAGGATTTTCCAATGCACGATGTTTGGCCTAAGGATCTTCCCATTTAACACAGTAATGAACCTTGCACCAGCTTAGTGGAAACAAACTGAAGCAAACTGGCAGCGAGTTAGAACTATTACGATCCAGTGCATGGTTGTGTATACATCCAGTATTCCAGATACTCCACGCTGCAGCCACCGAGATCAGTCCTACATATTTTATCAATTTCAGTGTGTGAATTAATCCAGATTCTCCACGTACTTCAGCTTTAGCAGCAACAGATCCATGAAGTCATTACATTCTTCTTTTATTTTTATATGATAGGATTGTTAGACCTTAAGCCTCTGGTGACAGCAATAAATATCTATCATTAGGTATGAGTGATTATGACAGGCTGTTCTAGTTCTGCCTCTGAAAGACAATTTCCTTCTGGGAGCCGTAAGGAATGCAACTGATGGGGGAAAAAACCTCTTCTTGAGAAACTTACAATGCATAAATCAATTTTTTTTTATCCTAATGTTGGTTGTGGTAATTTTCAGTCACATCAAATTAGGCATTGGTGTTGACTGTTTTTGCAAAATTTGGAAATCCTACAGGAGCAGCCCTGCTTGGGCCACCCCAGCTCCTTGCAGCCCCAGGAATGATTCCCCTCCCTGCTTCTCGTTACTTTTACCTGTACTAGTGGAATGCACTTAAACACTGCCGTGAGAAACAAACCTCCAAGGGCTCAGTCCTGAGCCAGTCTGGGAGTGCTGGGTCTCTCAGCAGCCTGCATTTCAGCCACGCTGGTGGAAGCGGAGGGAGAAGGCAGGGCAGTGTCGCGCAGACGGGCTTTTTCTTGCAACCGGAATTGCTTGGCACAACCTCGGTACGAGAGCCGCCTCAAGTGGATAGGGGGGAATATGGTACAAATATTAAATGAAAGCAGACATAGGTGTCATACTCCATGTTGAAAAAGGGTAACGCAGTTTGAATTGCTGCTCATTGCTGCTGCCGGCTGAAAACTGGGTTTTGTCTTGCTCAGCAGCACTCTAAAGAATTCTGTGCAATTCTTGTTCAGAGTGAAAAACCCTTGGGTTTAAAAAAGGTGAAGTGCATTATGGGGAGAAATTATTTTTGATGTATGAATGAATATGTATCATTAAAACCAATGTTTCATTTCAATGTCAAGATCTGGATTTTATTTTGTAGAAAACACTTGTAAAGAAAAGGAAAAGAACAACGAAGCCCCCCCAAAATGATTCTTTTAAACTTCTTAGACTACAGAAAGATCTTTACCAAAATAACATATATTGATGAAAGGCTTTGATGTTCCAAAGGAACACGCCCTCCAGCCACATCTGCAAAATCAAATGGAAAAATGTCTTCCAGCCCCACTGAATTCTTCATTTTACTCCGGCAAGAGGAGTCTGGCCTACCCAGGGTACTATGGAGAAGGCCCAGTTCTGCTTGAGCTCGCAGTGAATGTTGGTTTCTTATGCAGGCAGCTAAGGAGAAAAGCCAATGTCTGTTCCCTCCTGCTACTGCTGAGCAGGACCCTGTGAAGTGCCGTTCAGATATTAGCTGAAGGTGGTGTTTCAGGACACACAAATCCTCTGAGCACCTCTTTGCTTCCCCCTCATTCACTCCACGGTAGCCGCTGTCTTCGTCTGTGCTTTTTCCTCGGCTAATTTATGTGAGCATAGCTTGGCTTTTGCTACGTTCTCTTTTCTGTTCTTGACATTATTGACCATTTCGGGTGGTGACAAACAACTGTACAATACCAATAACAATTTATTGGGTACTCTAATTAATGAATTTACCCTGTGACCCAGCTGCAGTCACAACTGTGTGTTCAGTATAAGCCTGCAAATGGAGGAGCGGTACTTAGACTCAGGTGCGGTGTTCAGACTAAGCAACCTATGAATTCTTCTTACATTTCAAAAGACCAAGAAACACAAAAACCTCAGGAATTATCACAGTTCTGTTGATTTCGTAAGCGATGGAATGACTTAAATGCAGAGCAAACCTTTCAAGTAATGAAGTAAGTTTTCTAACAATGACCAAAACCTGTAAAAGCCTCTTTATTACATTTGGCTACAACATACTTTTTATTTCAGTTTAGGAACAAGTAGCTGAGCTGACAGGAAAACACAAATGTTGGGTTTAGAATGAAGTATTGTAGCTGGGACAACAAATTTCATGTGAAGTGGCAAAAAAAAAAAAAAAAAAAAA
>Ga0065711_1006436_pt1 | contig 20342 bp, 19 predicted proteins | sample Hoacrofraction12_FD_59098 | JGI IMG/M metagenome (GOLD analysis project Ga0065711, IMG submission 59098) | Hoatzin crop microbial communities from Cojedes, Venezuela - Epithelial fraction 12 v2 (version 2) | ecosystem: Host-associated > Birds > Digestive system > Esophagus > Crop | place... | reverse complement strand
GTGTCGCATGCCAGGCTTTGGTTGGGTTAAAGAGATTAAAACACACATTAATTCACTACAAACTTCTGATTTTTTTTTCCCCTTCCTATTTACATTCAAAATAATTAACTCAAGAATTCTCCGTTTATTTTGGTTTCCTTCTGGTTTAATCCACAGCGGTTGGGGGGAACCCTTTGGAGGTGAGCGGGGCTGTTTTTCTAACGTCCCTTCTTGCTGGCTAAAATCGCTTGGCTTCCCTTCAGGCCACGGGGACTTGGGGGAATGAATTAGGAGGGACAAAGCCCCCGGTGTGGCGAGGCTTCTCGCCCTCCCTGGCAGCACCCCGCGCTGCGGCAGACGTGGGTCATCCACGGTGCCGGCCGTGCCTCCGCGCAGGTTGGCTTTTGGCTGCCGAGATGCGGGACGGTGAGCGGGCAGCAGGGGTGGACCCTGCACGTCCCCCCTGCGCTGCGTGGTTGTGCGTCCTCTGGGAAGGCAGCCAGGGCGCTGTAAAAGCGGATTGCAATCGCCCCGTAAAGCATAACAAATTGTTTTGATCTTTTATTTCTCAAGGACAAGCCAATTACGCCTATCAGAAGGCAAAGCTGCATAATCGGGTTTCCTTGAGTCCCGCGTTGCGTTGCGTTAAAATGTTTTATTTGTCAGGCTTGTCTTCGCAGAGCTGATGCTATTTCGGAGCCCCGGCCCTGATCGTGAACTTGCTGTCGCAGCCCGAGGTCAGCGGGTGGGTGCGGAGCGGCTGCCCTCGCGCCGCGCGTGCCGCTGGGGTGGCCGGCGCGCGGACGGCTGGTGACCATAAACCTGCTGCCGCTCCGCTCCTGCGCCGGGCAGCGAGGGACTCCGCTTTTAAGACGTAAACAGCTTGTTCTTTGAATATTGTTAATAACATTTAACAATAAGAAGAGTGACTAACAGTAATACACTGAAGTGCTGTTGAATCTGCTTCCTGGTGCCGAGCATGAAAGGATACAATTATTTTTCATAACCTCTTATTTTCCCTTTACAGCAAGCAAAGCAAAGCAAGTTTGTCAGAGGCAGAGTGCTCCTAATTTGGTCTCCAGTGACCTCTGTAGCCGTGATTGGCAGCCCAGTGTCGGGAAGGAACTTGTGCCTGTGAGACAGAAATGAGCAGAACAAATGCCGCAGGACAGCTTGGGTTCCCTGGAGGACGCAGGCTAAAAAAGGTGAAAGAAGTGCAATTACAGGAGGTTTTCAGCACAGAAAGTTAATTAGCTACTAAATAGCATTTAGTGCAGTTCAACGGGAGGAAATTTATGTTTTGAAAGCAAACAGATCAATGGAGAGCCTGTGGAACAAGCTTTTGGAAAGTCCACGTTGACATTCGTGTACTTTGTACTGTAACTTTCTGGGCAGTTTTCCACGGTTTCCCCGGCAAATAGGAAGAATTGTGAAGGTTTGTTTCCACGCGTGTTTGCAGTGGAAACGCGCGTACGCTTCCGCTTGAGGATGCTTTGACATTTAATTTCAGAAGTTCTGGGAAGGCTTCATCCAGGCTGTCTAACACCTTCTTCGCTGTTCACTGAGGTTGGTGTAAATCGATTCTGTTCAGGCTCCCTGAGGCAGAGGAACTTCAAGTTCCAAAGATTTTCAGCCAAAGGGTGAGTTTAACACAATGCTTAACCCAGTTACTCGTCCGTGCTGATCAGATGCGGGTAGCTGGTGCGACAGCAGCGTTTCACTGTCGGTGTCTGGCTCTGCGTGGCCACGCTCCTCAGGAAGCTGGTGCTGTCCCGCAAGCCCTGCCCGCCCTGCTCTGCAGCGCGACTCGCAACAACCAGGAAAATGTCAACGATTTTTTTTTAATCCCAAATCACCAGCCGGTTTTCTTTTGTACGTCCTTTATATGTCACTGGAGTCAGCAGGTTTCACAATTCATAATATATGTATATTGTCAAGGACACTTTTTTAATCAGAACAATAGATTTGGGTTCCAGCTGCCTGATATTACCTCACTTTGTACAGTCACTGCAATAAATTTTGAGGCGTTCCAGGATAGCTTTGAATGTTTATTGACGGATTATTTGTTTGAAGCTATCTGTCTTAGGCGTTTTAGGCAGCTGATGCTGCCATGAGCTATTTCACCTTGCTGGAAGGAAGAGGAACCTGGAAGGTCAGTGCCAGTGGGGAATAGTGGAACATCAGAGAAGTGCGAACCCCCGGGGAGAAAAAGGGGCGTGTAATTCCTATTACATGGCTGCTCATACATTATGATGATACTTATTGTCTGGAGCTGATGCTTCACCAGGCAGCATGCAGGAGTAGCTCGGGCTGCGAGGAGCGCCGTTGCTGGCGAAGGCGTGCTGTAGCGCGGTGGGGCTGGGGAGCCCTTGCAGGAGGCTCTCTGGAGCCGGGTGGTGTGCGCTGGCAGCGTAGGTAACTGCCACATCATGGCGATAATCTTCAGCCCCTTTCCCTCTTACAATTACATTTGTCACATCACGTCGTAAAATGAGTTATGAGATCTTTGTTGCTGAAACAGTCTTCAGGTGTGGTTGGTGCAGGTCTCTACCCTGGCTCCGTGACAGGAGTGGGAGCTGGTTTGAGCTCTCTTGATGCTGTTGGTGTGTACAGATGCTGCGACCAAACGTGAGGCGGGTCTCGTTGCTGCATTACGGCATGCTGAAAGTCTCACTTGCTGAGTGCGGCTGAGCTCCTCGGATCAGCTGTGCGAGAGTTCCCGTGCGGTGGGAGGAGGAGGATGGTGGCTGCCTCACGCAAGCGCTTGCTTTCTCAGGGGCTCCAGAAGCTCGAGGAATGTAGATGTGCGTGATTGCTGTGCTTGATTGTTGAGCGGAGAAAATACATCACCGCCTGGTCTTGCTCCCGAGCAAGAATGGGATGTCTTCTGAGGCAAAAGCGTAATGCGACTTCAGCAAGGAGAAAAGACTTGAGTGGAATCAGGAGTGTGTCCGTGGGTTGCCTGCCTCAGGTTTTGCTAATCCTCCTGATTTTTTTTCCTTGTCCCTTTCATTCCCGTGGACCATTGCACTTGTTCTCTTGTTTTGCTGAGCAGTGGTATGTACTAGCTGGCGCTTTGTTTTGCCTGGCTCCCACAACACAAAATCTCTCTGGAATGTTCCTCCAGCTATTTGCCTTGCACTGCTTCAGCTCCCTGTTTTTGCAGGGAGGTATAAATTCCTCATCTAACAGGTATAATGGTCTGGCAAAGAATAAATCGGAGAAGTCTTCCCTGGCATCTGTGTATTTATGTGCCTGGTTAGAGGACTCCCCAAAATCCATGAAATTGGCATTGGTGATACTACTTGTTGTTACTTATGTACAGAATGATCTCAGTATTAAAACTATTTTTAAAAGTAGTCCAACAGATTAGAATTTTTTTTTTCAGTCCATGTATACAGGAAGAAGTAATTTTAAACACATTGAGGTTTTTCTCTTAATTTCCGCAGCGACTAAATACGCTCCAGTGTACGAGGTGGTAGTCTCTCTGCACCTATACTGTGTGTGAACGTGTGTGTTTATCAGCCTCTCTGAAGGGCATGGGGTGCACAGATGTCTCTTTCAGATTTCGTCTGCTACCTCAATGAAAACATGGGAATTTCCCTGGGCCGCGCATGCTGAGGCACCGTGCTTGCACTTCCTGGCTTTTTGGTGTCCAGAAAGGGTAAATCCACTCACACGTGATGCTGCAGATTGCTGCCGTCTATGCTGGATGCGTGTACCAGCTTGTAACTAGTGGCTAAATGTGAACTGTAAACGTTTGTCTTGCAGAAGCATTTCCAGAAAACAGAACGCTGCCAGCATCTTTGTGACCGGGCTCTCCAGCCGCTGAGTTTTAGGGTAGCTGCTTGCGTAGCCGAAGCAGGTTCTGGTTACGTAGCAGAAGGAACTGCGGCTGGCAATGGCGTTCTGTACATGGGAGCTACACGATCCCCCGGGGTCAAAGCGAGCCTGCCCAGCTCTACGGTTAGCTATCGTTCCTTTGCAGTTGTCTCTCTGCCACTGGTCCTTTGAGATGATGCTCCCGAAGAACGGGCATGGTGGCCTCTGTGGCGAGGAAGCCACAGACAATGATCCTCGCAGCCAGCCCACCTTCCAGCCCTTTGTCGTACTGACCAGTTCATCTCTGCAAGAGTTTTAGAAAATCGGTTGCCTCTGCTTAGTCTTTGAGCTAGTTTGAGTCATCTCTTCCAGGAAAATCCTGTGCAACCAGCTGTGGCTGTTCGAAGTGTTGCTCCATAAATACCAGCTGCTTGTAGCAGGCAGTCCAGCGCTAGTGTCTTGTACCAGGACTCCGATTGCTTGTGCATGAATGTGAGATGCTGAATGTTTTGGGAAGTGTTATATTTTGCAGCTCTATCAGAAAGCAGCGCTTGATTTTTTACAAAGGTCAGTAAAATTTTCACGGAAAAATTCACAAGGTGCAGGTGTTGGTGCGTGGCTGCGCTTCAGACTTGAAGTGTCCCAGTGTCTAACCTAGAAAAGCTGCTGTCGTTGCTCTGTGAGTGAGTTTGGGCATGTCGGCTGCTCCCTGCTCCCAGGGCGATGTCGCCTTGTCACTCCTGAGAGCGCAACCTCCCAATGATTTGAATGCAAGTTTTGCTTTGATGCTTTCTTTCAAAAAAAATGGAGCAGCAGAACTTCACGAACAGATAGCGAAGCCACTCCTTTAGCTGAAAGTAAAACCGACTTCGTCTCATCTGCATAATGCTGCAGACCTAGAGAAGGGGGCTTGGGGATTTATTTCCCATGCGTGTGGGCGCTGAGGTTTTGAGTCATACATTTGAACTGGGCGGCTCGCAGGGGCTCGATTAAAAACTTAACCCACAGCTAACTGGGATGTCCGGAGACCTGTGCATTGGAATGCAGTGACCTGAACCATGGGTAGATGCTGGAAAGAAGTCCCGTCCCTGTGGAAGAGGCAGCGTAGCCAGGCTTGGAAAGCATACTGATGTGGTGTGCTGCAGATGCATGCTGAGTGTGTGATTTTCAGTGTTCAGTGCCTACATTGTTAGATAAGCGGATTAGAAAACATTGCATAAAGTGGCATTGCAGGGGGCTGTCTTTATACCTGCTACTTGCCTTGTTTTGCAAACCCTGATTTCACAGCGGAACCCATTCAGAGCTTGCGCTGAGATTGTTCACATGTATTGGCCTTTTCAAGAATCAAGGGGTCACAGTTTCAGATTCACTTAATTCTCAAAGCAGTGATATTTTTCTTCTGGGATCAGGGCCGGTGGTGGGCATGTGGGTTTTTTTAATCTAAACTCAGTTTACTCTTAAATATCTGGGGCGCAGTGAGCTCCCAGCATGTTGGACAAGGATTGGGTTCACTTTCTCTCCTTTGCAGTGGGTTAAAGAGCTCGTGTGTAGTTTCCCGCTCCTTAACTCTCCGAAGTTTCAAGTCTGCAAACGGAAACCATTTGAGTGAAGGTTATACACACGAGTCCAGGCTTGTCAGGTCCACTGGCACAGGCATATTGGGAACCTTGAGTTCAGGGGAAATCTCTTTGGATCTTACTGGCCACGGAGGGAATTTGCCAGATGAGATCCCTGGTCAGCGCTGCCGTCCGAATGCGCGCGCTCCTGTCCGCGGCCGGGCGCGGAGCAGCGGAGCTGCGTGCCGAGGAGGCTGCTCCAGCTGTGGGACGAGAGGTCTCTTCCTTGGGAAGTTACTCACCGCGCGCTGCTGGAGCTGCCGAAGCAGCCGTCGAGCCCCTGGGCCTCTGCGGTCAGGTTTGCCGTCCATCCCAGAGGCACAGCGGTTTGAAGGGTCCCGCAGCTCGGGACTCGGTGGTGTGGGCTGGGGCGCGGGCGAGTCCCGGCCGTACCAGCTCCCCGGACTGGTCGCTGGGCTGCTGAGAGGGAGCGGGGGAAGCCTGTTTGTCGCAGGACTCTGGGCTGTTCCCACGCTGGGCTGCCTGATTCTGCCTTCTCAAAAGTCGGTGTTTTGAGGAATGGGTTTCGCTCTCCTCGGTTCTGTGCGGAATTCAGGAACAGACAAAAGTAGATCATTTTTTGGGATGGTAGGGAATAAATTTAAATAAAAATAATTTAATCTCTTATGTGGGCTGCCGGTTATTGACTCCTTAGACCTGCACTGAATTCCAGTTTCATAGCTCTGACAGAAGATTTTTTAATGTGGAGCATCTGTGGTTATGCACGTAACCGCAGCCATCTTCGGCTGATGTCTTGCGGTGCTTTCTCCCCCCACGCTCTCGTCTGCAGGGACACGTGTGACCATCGCATGACCTGCTCCACCAGCTCTGCCTTCAGCCTCGACACCAGTGCCCAGTTCCCGGAGAATAACGGGCAAATGCAGAGCACCAGATGGGACGAACAGCAGAAGGTATTTGCCCTCGAGCAGGTCTGTGGTGTCTTTAGAGTGGACCTGGGACAAATGAGATCCCTTCGCCTCTTCTTCAGGTAACGTATGGTATCTGTGTGTGGTCAATGCGCGCTGGCCTCCGGGGAGGCAGGTGGCTTCTGCAGCCCTTGGAAGTCTTTCCCCGGTGGTTGTCTCCAGGAAGCGAGTGTCAGCCTTCCCAAGGAGAGCCTCTGAGTTGTAGTTATGGGGCCTAATGGACTTTTTTCCCTAGTAAGGTAAAGGTTGCTCTGAGCTACCCTACCAAAAATGTTTAAAATGACGTGGAGGTGTGGAAAACATCTCTGTATCTATGGTACCTTCTCCCTTGCCTGCCCCTCACCGGGGCTCCTCTAGGGTCCTGCTGCTCATAGCCTCTTAGGTTAGCTTTCAAATTATTACAGAAGTTATTAAAAACATTTTTACTCTGTCTTTTCACTCTTACTCCCTGCTTCTTTAGACAATGCTGCGTGTGACCAAGGCCACTCGTCCCTGGCAGCTAGCTTTGTGTACTGCCTGAATGTTGCTGGGGCAGATTTCTTGGGTTTTTCTTCTCCAGGGAGCACAAAATTTAATTCCTTCACATGGTGGAAGGATACAAGAGTGCTGTTACCAGGCACGAGTGGAGCTTTTTGGGGAAAATGGTCGCTGTGGCCACGTCATAGAATCATAGGATGTCTCAAGCTGGGAGGGACCCATAAGGATCATCGAGTCCCAGAGCTGTAAAGTTACTTCTGCGCCCTGTTTTAAGCGACAGCTTGGTGCTGCACTTCTTTGTTATTTGCTTTCCACTCTCCCTCATCTGATGTTCCCCCTTCCCGCTGGGCCCTTCATTATCCTGGGCAGTAAACGCAGGTTGTTCTCCCCCGTTGCTTTGTCCCGCAGCGACGAGGCGTGCACCTGTGGACAGCTGGTGGTTGCGAGCAGGGAGAGCCAGTACAAGATCTTCCATTTTCACCATGGTGGCCTGGATAAACTGTCCGAGGTGTTTCAGCAATGGAAGTACTGCACAGAGACCCACCTCAAGGACCAGGTACCTGAGCAAGGCTCGTGGAGCAGAGAGAGGTTTTCCAGCAGATCCTTCGCGCTGGGGTTTTTAGCCAGGGGAGCGTACTGGAGAAACAAAGCCATGAGTTCATGTCACCAAGCCAGGCAGAAAGCTACAATGTGTTGGAGGTTGTTTAGGATGCAAGCGCGAGTCGGATGCAAGGTTTCTCTTGTGCTTTCTTATCCTCATCCATTCCTGCTCTGCCTGTGGAACGGGGGGGAAGATAATCCAGCAGACTTGCTTAGATAGTTCTTTTGCTAGACCTGACAGGTCAGCACGGGGCGTTAGGCGTGCGAGGTGGCTGCGAAGTCTGCAGTGGTAGGTCTGAAATCCTGTCGGAGTCTTTCATCCGTTTTGTGAAGCGTAGCACACTGCACTGGAAAATGTTTTGACAAGGCATCTTGCCATATTTTGTTCAATCTACATACAAATGTGATAAGAGCTCTTTAATTATCTGTTTAAGATACTGTATGTGCTTATTAGAAACAGTGATTTTTAAATTTCCATCCTTCCCACAGAGCCCCCTGCTGCTTTTCTTATTATGGTCGCATGGGCTCACTTTTTGCATTGAACAACCTTTGATTTTTAAATTAAATGTCAGCTGCAGTCTTGCACTGGGATCATGAGTGCCCTTAGAGAGCTGGCAGTGCAGTTCCCCGCTTGCCTAACAGCAATCCCTTTGTATATGGCCAATCATATGTAATTTATTGCAGGCATTCCTGGCAGGGTGAAGTTTTGCTGTAAGCAGCATTAATTCAGTTTCAGGTCAGGGATAAGACTGGGGGAGGAATGGAAACAATTTTTTTTAAGGTGACGCTGTTTTGCGGTACTCAGATTTTTAATTATTCTAATCACTCTTGCTATTGTAATGGTTGGAATTTAAAAAAAAAACAAAACCACACCTCCCCAAGTGCAGTGCCTCAGTGCTTAGTCCTACACGAACCACGCAGAAAGGTTTTCCTGCGCTGCAAGTTGCTGGGTTTCATACTCTGCTGCTGTCTCTGGCTCCTGCCACCAGTTTTTTTGGTTTGGTTTCCCCCATCCAGCAGCTGACCGATGAGAAGACGTGTATGCAGTTCTCCATCCGCCGTCCCAAGCTGCCCTCCTCGGAAACCCACCCGGAGGAGAACACGTACAGGCGTCTGGACGTGTCTGCCTGGCTCCGTCACCTGAACGAGTCCGGCCAGGTGGAAGAGGAGTACAAGCTGCAGAAGGTGAGGGGTGGCTGCTGCCGTGGTGGGTGCTGCGAGGGCTTGCTCTCGTGCTGGGGGCAGGAGCTGGGTGTCGGAGAGTCGAAAGACGGGCGCATGTTGCCTGGCTGGAGGTCTCGCTGGGTCTGCGGGTGAGTCTGCTGCGGGCGGGATGGGAGAGCGTCTCTCCCACCCAGGAGGACGAGCTGTCCGAGCTGTCCGGCTTCTGCTGCCCTTGGAATCCGTAAACCAGAGTGTCCAGTGCTCGAAGTGTCTTCAAAATGCAGTGTGAACAAATCAAAGAAAGAAAAACTGAGATTACTGTAGGAAATAATGCAGGGCTTGTGGGGGAGCACTGGGTCCGCATCCTGAAAGAGAAGTTTGCAGTGAAATGCAGTGCCTCCAAGATTGGGGATTAAGCCGTGACATGAGAACGACACGTTAATCATAGACCCTCTCCAGGGGGGGTTATTGACATTGAAATGAGCCCGATTTGTGTCTCGTCTGGGAATAGAAGGCCAGCACTTTCCCTCTAAACATGTGCAAATTGCAGGAACTTGAATCAAGGCGTCACTTGTCAGGAAAGAACTGCAGAGCCACCAAAGCATAGTAGCGGGCAGTTGCTTGTTGCTGGTTTTGGGCATGTTAAAACTCTACCAGTTGTAACTTTTGCTCCTTCTTCCAGGCCATTTTCTTTGGTGGGATTGATGTTTCCATCCGGGGGGAGGTGTGGCCCTTTCTGCTGCGCTACTACAGCTACGAGTCCACCTCGGAGGAGAGGGAGGCACTGAGGCTGCAGAAGAGGAAGGAATACTTCGAGATCCAGGAGAAAAGGTAAGGGACCAGCTTCCTCCTCCCCTGCTCCTCTCTCCTCAGGCCTGGCATCACAGTGATGCCCCTGGCCTCTGCCTCCTTCGCTTCAGGAGATGCTGGCTGGAGTAAAGTGAGAGGGGTGGTGGAGGAGTTGTATCAGGCACAGCTTTCCTCTGGAGGGTCTGGAGCTAATACCATATGGCTCAAATATTATCTTACTTGGGTTTTTGAAGCAGGCTCGTCAGTATCACGTAGGGCAGCTTTTCTTGCAGGCAAGACTACAAGCTTAGTGTGCTCGGCTTAGAACACTGAAGGTGAAAATGGAATCTTACGTTTCTTAATAAATACGTCTGGATGTAACAATAGGGAAGAAGAAGGGATGTCCAATTCAAGGAAGTTACTACTGCAAGATCTGCGTGTTGTAAACTATTTGTGGGTACATTTAAGCTGGAGAGGGACAGTAGTATTATTAATTAGGAGACAATCAAAACCGAGTGGTGAGTTCTGGTGTGCCACCCGCAAGGAGCAGTGGAGAGCAGAGTCTGGCTGCTTCTGAAGTGGAATTTATTGCAGAAAACACACCATGTCATCCCGCTTGTAACCCAGGAGGCTCCTTCTAGTAATCCGTTTGGACAGAAGGTCTGCAGTTGTGGGCAGACCTGCTTGTCTGTTTCTCAGGTGATGAGACAGCTCTGTATAGAAGTAGTTTTTCTCTGAAAACTGAAGCTGAAAGAAGGCTGTTTGTTACTTGGGTCAGCCATATTCCTCTCTTGCCAACGCACTCCTGTTGCTGCTCAATCTTCAGGCTTTCGATGACTCCGGATGAACAGAAGGATTTTTGGCGTAAAGTACAGTTCACAGTAGATAAAGATGTCGTGAGGACGGACCGCAGCAACCAGTTCTTTCGAGGGGAGGACAACCCAAATGTGGAAACTATGAGGTGAAGTGTCTGACTGTAGTGTCCCAAACAGCTTGTCCTGCTGAACGTTTAGAGAACTGGGTAAGCCCCTGTGGCCCGGGCTGCCTGGGTCGCTGCCTTGGGAATGCTGAGGAGCACCGTGCAGACGGTGACTGGTACCAAGTGACGCAGGCCAAGCAGTTCTTCCCCAGTTCTTTCACGGCTGCTTTAGCCATTGACTGCATGGTAGAATAACCCTGCGCCCATCACCTGGCTTCCCGGCATGCGTAGGCATGCACAGGGTGGGAGCCTTCTGTGGCTGTGGGAGGGTCTCGGGCGCTGCAGTGGGGCGGTGGGCGGTTGCTTGGGTCTGTGGTTCTCCTGACGGGGCTGAGGACGAGCACACCAGGGTCTGCTTCATGGGTGTGTGACTTGTAAATGTGTGCCTGCAAAACAGTTGGCTGCCATCTGACAGTACGACTGGAGCCTCGTGGATGTGTAGGCATCCGCTCTCCCTTCCCATAAGCCCTTCATTTCTGTCCTGTCAGCCTTTTTAAATTCTGTTTTTCTTTCTGTATTTTGGTGTCTGTGTCTGCCAAACCTTCTCCTAGAGTTTATGTCCCTGGACTGATGTTCGCAGCAGGGTTTATCTGTATGTGCTAAAGCACCTTACAGCAGGGTCGTGTGTCTTTGTGCTGGAGATGAAGCGTGGTGCCTGTTCCTACTGCACTGCTCCCAGTGGGCTGTGCCATGGTTGGAAAGCAGGAGCCTAAGGATCTGATGCTGTCAAATCCACTGTCTTAGGCTGCTGTGTGCTCTCAGAGTTCTTGTTGCCCATTCAGGAGCCTCTCTGGATTGATGCAAAATGCTGTCATCCTTAAAAAGAAGGAGAGTTCCAGTTAGGTGTAGTGCTAGTGTGTCTTTGCTATGCTTCTAGATACAGTTGTTGTAGGGAAAGTGATTCTGTGGGGTGCAACCTGCTGCAGAGGTGCTCAGAAGTTCACAAGCCTCCGAGTGCAGTGGCAAGTCAATCTCTTAGATGGCAGGAGGGATCTGTTGCTGTTCTGCGCTTTGTGTGACTCAGCTGGTGTGGTGGGAGTTGGGGTGGAGGGGAACAGGCACTGCGCTCAGCTGTGCCGTGCCCTCTCCGTATCTCACCTCTCCATCTGCATCTCTTCTCCAGGAGGATCCTGCTGAACTATGCAGTATTTAACCCAACAATTGGATACTCCCAGGGGATGTCCGACCTGGTTGCCCCACTCCTGGCAGAGGTCCTGGATGAGTCAGATACTTTCTGGTGCTTTGTAGGATTGATGCAGAACACGATCTTCTTCAGCTCGCCCCGGGATGAGGATATGGAGAAGCAGCTGGTGAGGCTGAATGCTGAGCTCCCTTTAGCCCTGGCTTCATCTTCCCTCCCCAGTCAAATTAGCAGAATGCCATAAAGCGGTTACCTGGGCTGCTGGGTTCCAGCATGCCCAAGCACACTCCAAAGCCGCAGAACACCTGATGGATAAAACTGTTCCAGAGTGACTGGGACACTCCAGAGGCAGCTATAGCCAATAATTTGTCAGAGTAAAGTTACCTTGGCTGTGCTAAAGGGTGCTGGTTCAAGGAATCTTTTGTGATCAGATGTGTTTAGGATGCTGCTTGCTTTCTCTTTCAACTTCTCTCAGGTGGTGAAGACTTTCTGGTTCGTTTTTGTCCTGATTCTAGCACCTTCTGTGTGGGAGCTGTCTCTGGACGTTTGCGTTTGGTGTGAATGAGGCAGAGGAGCTGATTGAGCTGCAGCCCTCTCCTTTGTGGGCTTCTTTTTTAAGGTCTTGAGATTTTTAATAGTTGTTTTAAATTATGTCCAAATGAAAAGCCTTATATATGTGACAGAGTTTCTTAAAATAAGGTGATCTTGTTTAAAAATGGGAACATTTTTAGGTTTTAACGTGAATGTCAGTTGTTTTCTGGTTAGGGTCCTGGAAAATCCATTCTAAACCGGAACAATCCTGTCCAGGTCATGATGGCACCAGTTTAAAGTGGTAAATGTGTGGTGGAAGCCCCATGAGAGGCTGCTGGTGAGGTGCAGTTAGTTAACGTACAGATTTATGCACTGTAACGTGCCTGTATAGTCAGGCTTTCCAAAATCACCTCCATATTGCTCAGCCTCTGTTGAAATGAAATATTGCCAGAGATAGTGATGTCCTTTCTTTTCTCTCATTTTTACAGCTCGAGCTGCTTTCCTCAGCCTGAATCTCTCCCCTTCTTTCTTTTCACAGTGTAGCTGTCGTGAGACTTCTTTTCACCCTCCCTCCTTCCTTGTGACATAGCTGCTGTGGCCTGCGAGCCCTGCCCTTTAATGATAGATCCAAGCGTGCTCCTGGCTGTTCTGTGATAAACAGGCCATAAAGCTGGAGCTCTTTTGAGAGCAGAGACCTGTGGCCAGGGCTGGCAGGCGGTGCGGGGCTCCCAGGGGTGGTGGGTGACAGCAGCGTGAGTCCTTGTGCACGAGGCAGTGGCTCAGCTCAGAGCATCTTTTCCAGATGTACCTGCGGGAGCTGCTGCGGCTCATGCACCCGCGCTTCTACCAGCACCTCGCTTCCTTGGGAGAGGATGGCCTGCAGATGCTTTTCTGTCACCGTTGGATCCTCCTCTGCTTTAAACGTGAATTTCCAGATGCTGAGGCTTTGCGTATGTGGGAGGCGTGCTGGGCTCACTATCAGGTTAGACATCTGGAGACGGGCGCAGCGCGCGCGGGGCGGCAGTGTGTCCTTTGCTGAATCCTCACCGACTCAGCAGGTGGTGCAGAAGTTCCATAAAGGCTCTTAGTAAAATAGTATCCAAAATAAGTAGGTGTTACAGAGGGTCTGTGCCTGTCGAAGAGGTTTATCTGTGTAGCAGGAGGATGGACACCTGCCTCTCCTACTTGAGGATGTCCAGGCTTCACTAGGACGGTTTTCAGAAAGTGCTGAACATCCACTTCTGAAGTTCAGACTTCTCTTCCACAGCTGGAAAATGCCTTCCCCAAAATCACTAGTCTGGTTTGAAAGCTGAGGTCCAAACCTTGCTCCTGTGCTCTAAGGGCAGGAGCCTTGGATTCAGAATTCACCAAGAACTCACCTTCTGAATACCACTAGGCAAAACTGGAAGGAGCACAAAATCTCTGCTAAGGACGTGCTGGTGGAGGGTGGGGAGGCTGAGTCAGACCTCTGCCTCCACCTGCTGTACTCCAGCCCCTGTTTTCTCGTTGCAGACTGACTATTTCCACCTCTTCATCTGTGTGGCCATCGTGGTGATTTATGGGGATGACGTCATCGAACAGCAGCTGGCCACTGACCAGATGCTGCTGCATTTCGGCAACCTGGCTATGCACATGAACGGAGAACTTGTACTCAGGAAGGTAAATGCCTGTGTGCCGATGTGGGCTGGGTCTCGGGTCTGAGAGGTGAGGCAGAGCATTGAGAAAATCAGGGACTGATGCTTCATCTTCTGCATCTCCGTATCCCCCTGCTTGTCTGGAGCCTGGGAGGGTAGGATGCTGCTGTTTGCCTGGGAACAAGTGCTGCAGAAAAAAGAGGTGGCTGTAGAGTGCTGAGGAGGTGACAGTACGGTTGGGATGACACTCGCACGTACTCAGGGGAACACAGACAGCGCTGTTCGTCGCTGCGCCGCGGTCCCCTGTCTGTCTCGGGCTGGGGGTGTGTGCTGCAGCGTGCGGCAGCTCCCATGACCTGGCAGCATACCCAGTGCCTCTCTTCACCTTCAGGCTTGTGTTCGGAGGGGATGCTCGCTGCTGAAGCTTCGACTCTTGTAAGGTTGCCAAAGCGGAGGCTGGGGCCGGAGGCCGCAGGCTGCCGCTGCTCTCCGCGTGCGTCCCCCGGTGAGGAGGGAATGACTTTGTCTCTCTCCCCTCTAGGCGAGGAGCCTGCTGTATCAGTTCCACCTGCTGCCCCGCATCCCCTGCAGCCTGCACGACCTCTGCAAGCTCTGTGGCACAGGAATGTGGGACAGTGGCTTCATCCCCGCCGTGGAGTGCTCTGGCCATCACCCGGCGTCTGAGAGCTGCCCGTACGGGGGACTGGCGGAAGTGTCTTCTCCTAAACCAGGAAGCGAAGGCAAGAGAGGCTTGAAAACACGGGACGTCTTTGCTTTCCGAAAATAGCTGTAGAGGAACAGGGTGTGACAGCGGAAGAGGGAAGGGCAGGAAGGATGTGCATAGGAAAAATGTCGAAGATGAAAATGGAGGGATAGCTTGTCAAGACTCCTGAGAAGACTGAAAGGTGGAGAGTGGCTGAGGAGTGAAATCGCCCTGCAGGGAAAGCAAATTCCAGTGCATTGGTGGTGGAACCTGAACAAAATACGTCAAACCAGGAACAGTGTTTGCACGTGTTTGGATTTGATTTTGTTAGAAACATGAAGCTTTTCTAGGTCTTCACAAAGACTTTTTATTCTGCCTCTGGGATTGGACTGGTTAGCAACCAGAACTCTGTGACTTGCTGATGAGAAATGAGAACACTAAAGAGAGCCCAGTAGAACCCGCAGCGTTTGTGGGACGATGGAAGGAGCAGAGCTGTGGCAAGGCCTCTCTCTGTGATGTCCCCTCATCCAGAGCAAACCGCACACCCGCACTCTCCGCTTCAACCAAAACGTGCAGCTTAGTGGCTTCTCTCTAAAGCCATAAAGACCATTTTAATGATAATCTGCCAAAAATAAAACTGCAGACTATCGGGATTGCAGGGAAGGTGTCTGCTTTGTCGGCGAGGAAGAACTGGTCGCCTGAAGGTCTTGTCTCTCGCCTTTTCTTTTTTTATATGGTATGCTGGCTGGCATGATTTTTTTTTCCATTTGTACAGAAAGTGTACATCCACAGGTCCCAGAGCACTGCTTTTCTGTAGTCAGGGTATTTCGTAGACACCTTTCAAAGTTTACTTCTTCATGGCATTACAGCAAAGCTGTATCTTGATGCTTACAACTACAGACTTGAGATGCTCGTTTCTGGGAGCCTGTTGTTTCCAGTGGGTTTCCGATGTGTTTCCTTTGGCCCTTCTCCATCGCTGCATATTCACCGCCCTCACCTGCCCTTGCCACAGGCTGCAGCGCATGCCAAGAGGGCTGTGGGCTCCGCACCTGGTGCCCGTGGTGCTCCCGCTTCCCCGTCCCAAAGTGACAATGAAACCTGGTTTGTTCCAGTCATTTTCGCTGAGCTCCCTCTCTGAGAAAGGTTTCCCTTGAAGTAGTTTTGAAAGGACAGTGTGCTTCTCCTCTTGTCTTCGATAAAATCTGCCAACTAGAAGTGGAGCTGGGGCCTTGAGCGCAGCCGTGTTGCCAAATGTCCTTTCCAAATTCAGTGGCATCCAAGGGTGTGCCCTGAGCCAGCGTTTGTGCCAAACCGAGCCAGAGGAACGGTTTCCTTGGAGGAAGGAGGCGAGGTGGCAGCGGGCTGCGCCGGCTGGGCTGCATCCCTCTGTGCAGCGTGTGAAGTCTTGCAGCCTTTCCTGGTCCCTCTGGCTCCATCCGCACCGCTTCCCTTGCGCAGCCGTGTCTTGCTCTGGTGGGGTGCGAAGTCCGTGCTCGCTTTCAGCTTTGCCCGTCGGGCTTGTTTGTCCTCTTCGCAGCACGTGTGGAAAACCCCGCGTCCTCGTGCGCTCTGCTGCCGTGGGTTCCTGCCTCTGACAGGCAAATTTCTCTAGAAATCTTTCCGCAGGGCCGTACCCACAGCCTGCTCCGGAGCCCGCCTGCCCCGTTCCTGCCGGGGTCCGAGGCCGGCAGCTGGGACGCTTTGTGCGGAGCCGGCACAAACCGAGTGCACGCTGCGTTCCGCAGGGAAAGGCTTGACCCGTGGCGGGCACCGCGCCAAAGCCTGGCTGTTGCGGGGCAGAAGGGCAGTTTGGCTCCTGATCTGTGTGCCTTGAACTCAGAGGATGAAAACCTTCCCCTTGGTGAGAGCAGTGGTGAAACCCACGGCAGTACCGCGCTCCTCCAGGACAGCCCGGCTGCGAGAGGTGCCGAGGCTGCAGGCGCGTGCTGGGCTTGTAGGAGCTGACACCTCGTGCGAGGGCGGGTGGCTGCTTTGCTGTGGAGCAGGGAGCTTGTCGAGTTTTGTGATGTTTCAGTGAATAATAAAAGTTTGTGTGAGGCATCTGTGTGGTGCGTTGCTGTACAGGCTGAGTGCTGTACCTTGAGCGCTTGGCTAGACCCTGTCCCCGCAGCTTGAGCCGCTCCTGCTGCAGCCGTGCAAAAGCTGTGCTGGGTGCTGGGCCAGCGTTGCTCCGCTGATGCCAGCCTGGGGACGTGCGGCAGCGCTCGACGTGTCTGTCTTGCTGCGAGCTCTGCGTGGCGGTGGCTGAGTTGGGGCCAGACCCCAAACCCCACGTCAGGAGATGCCGGGAGCATCTCCCTGCAGAGCAGCTGGGTGGCACGGGGGCAGGCGCCGGCTCCCTGCGGGGACCCCAGGAGCCCAGCACCGCTGGCTGCCACCGGCCGCTTCGCACCGGACGGGCATCGCCGCCAGGCCTTCGCACCACCGCGGCTCAGCCGGCAGCACCCGAGCAGCCGGCTGCTCCCCAGCAGCACCATGCAAGGAGTGCGTCCATGCAAGGAAACCCTCCGGCTCTGCCGGGCTCTGCGCACCGGGCACAGGGTGGGCAGAGCCCACCGGGGCTCACCGGCTGCTTGCGGCAGGCTGGGGGGCACCGGCCAGCACCGGCCAGGAGATGCGGAGCTGGTTCTGCTGCAGCAGTCATTCCCAGACAGAAAGAGACAATGGGAAGAGATGAAGTAGATCATTTTTCGCATTATTTTTCCACTATTACAATGTCGTTCAGCAATGTGGAAATCACTCAGGATTTGTTTAGTTAAAGACTCTGCTCTGCGGTTTTCCAGCACGTGGAAAAAGCTGTTTTGCTCTTTGAAGCGTTGCTCAGCAGCGTGGGAGCGCGTTGCCGGGACCAGCATGCCCGCCGCCCCTCAGCCTGCTCTCTGTGCCTGCTGTCCCCTGCGGTCCCACTGCCCGCGGGAGATCTCAGGTGTCTTTCTACAACCGGGGCCCTTGTGCTCCCCGTCGGGAGCTCCCCGAGCTCCTCTCGTGCACCGCTCCGCAGCGGTCAGAGAAGTGAAGAGGCATTGCTGACCGCCCGGCTGCTCCCTGCTTACCAGCAGCGCTCACATCCCGGGTGATGTGACTCCAGTCTTGGCCTGTTTGTTACCTCCCGGTGCCGTTATTAAATTCATGCTGGATATCCACAGGCTTCCGAGCTGGTTTCGGGTGGGAGGTGCGGGGACAGGAGAGGGTGTGGAGCCAACCCGGAGCCCTCTGGCCACAGCTGGGCTCGGGTCAGGAGCGACCTTGGGAGTCCTCTGCAGTGAAAGAAAGGCACCAAGTCGAGCGCTGGACAGGGCCGCAGGGCTCCGAGCTCCTTGACTTGTCCCCGAGATCCCCTTGTCCCCGAGATCCCCTTTTCCTTTGTGACACTCTGTGCCAAAAGGAACAAAAACGAAGCGAGGCTTCTGGCCCCTGCGAAGGAGCAAAGGGGATCCCGGAGACAATGACCCTCATGTGGCTTCTCTCCCGAGTCGCTGCCCTGCGCGTTGAATTAGCTGCAGCTGAGCAGCCGAAAATAGACCCTTGCGAAGGTAAATAGTCAGCGTAAGCCTCTTTAGACTCAGCCTTCAGCTGACACATCCTTCTGCCGCCTGGTGCCGGGGGGAAGGGGAGCAGGGCGAGCAGGGCGAGAAGAAAGCTGATTCCTTGCTCCTGGCAGCGGTAACCCCACGCTTCAGAACCCCACGGGGAAGCCGATCCGCTGCCTCAGGGAAGCCAAGGAGACCGCTGTGAGCCACGAGCCCAGCACCTGCTGGCACGGGGACCGCGCCGTGCCAGCCACACCAGCCACGTCCCGTCCTGCGATGCCCGGGCTGCTCTTGGGCACGGGGGGAGAGGGGAGCACTGCCGCATGCACGTGGCAGGGATCGACGAGACGGCTTCGTTTGTCCCCGGTGATTCAAGGATCCGGTAGGAAAAACCTACAATCCCCTCTACCACTGGCACTAAGCATGAACGGAGCAGGCGGCCGTGGCCCCTGGAGCGGCACCAGGCACGGAGCAGCGACGTTCGGCCAAACTGCTGCTGGAGTCTGCCGCGCCGGGGGAAGATGGGCGTTTGGGAACTGGAGCAACCAGGAGCTGGGTTAGCTTGGTCCTGCTGCCCGGGTGCGGGGTGCGTTTGGACCTGGCTCTGTGGCTGTTGTGTCCAGGGACGCTGTCCGTCGAATGAAAAATTACAGCTCACAAGAACAGACTCACCTGAGTTATTACAGGCACCAAAGAGTTTAAAACCCAACTTAGCTTGGCCCCCGTGGGCTGCTGATTAATCCTCAGGTCTCCGCTTGGGTTGTAGAAACAGACCAGTCTGGCCGGCTGCAGTCCACGGGCGCATCCCGCTGCGGGCCCTGCCCAGCCCTGCCCTGCCCGGGCGCCGCGCTCTGGGGAAGGCTCCGCGCGCCGCTTGTTTCTCTCATTTAAACATTTAGAAACAAAAGGCGCGATGAGGTTTCACACCACCCGGGAAGAAAAGCAGAGGCGGGGGCGAGCCCTCGGCAGAGGCCAACGGGAGCGGTGCCGGCAGCGCTGGGTGGGACGCGCTGCGGGGCTGCCGGTGACTCTGCAGCACGGAGCTCCCTTGGGAGCGGCCAGGCTGGTGCTGCACTGTCCCAACCGCAGTTGCACCCTGAAAGCTGCCGGGTCCCCACTTTCCCGCTCCCCATGGGCTGCTCCTGAGCCAGGTTGCTCTGACTGCAAGGCTGGACGTTTAGAGGAAGCTCCTAAAATATTTTCGTTGCCGATTTCGTTGCAGTCTCTGCTTCAGCTTCAGCACTGTCCAAGTACCCCCAAACCGCTGCTCTTTGAACATGGTTCATTTCTTCTTCTCATTGTGAAAGGCAACCCTCTCTCACTTCGAGCTTAAAAAGAGCTTTGAAAAATAGTTCTCCTGTGAAGGTCCGGGCTCCTCCGCTTCAAAACCTCTCCGGGTGACAGAGCCAGGCTCTGCCCTCCGGCCTCCCTCCGGGCCGTGCCTGCTGCCGCGCTGGGCTTTGCACTGCGTCCTGCATCCCTCCCGGCAGCCGCGTCAGGTCCCGGTTCGCTTTCCTCCTCCATAGACTGAAGATTTCTAAGAAAAAAGCAGGACCTGTTCAGATCTTGTCTTCTGCCTGCGCCTCGCAGCCGGCGGCCATCACCGCTGCTGCCTCGGTGGTCTCTGCCGGTGGCTCCCCCTCCCCAGCTGATCTGACCTGGGGCAGAGGGAAGCTGACCAGAATGCAAGGAGGATCCCCCGAGCTGTTCAGCCAGGGAATCAGGCTCCTCCTCACCTTTCATAGGGTTTCTGCCTTCAAAAAACAATTTTTAACCAATGTTGATGCTGTATTCTGGAATTTGCTGTGGTCAGTGGTTCGTGTGGTACCTTAACTGTTGAAATCCAGTATCCAGGAGCACAGCAGGAGCTCCGTGACCGCTCCTGTCCATGCAGCCACCTCAAACGGGTTAAAAAAAGGCCAGAATTTTCAGTTTAAAAACATTTGGTTTGCTGAAGCTGTCTACAGCCACCTGCCTCGACTGCTCCCCGCAGACAGCCATGCCAGTTCACCGCAGGGCAAGGGGATGCTGCAGCGGCTGCGGTGGGTGCCGGGGCAGAGCCAGGGCTCACGGCGGGGCCGAGCGCCTCAGCCCTGGGCTCCTCGACCGCCCGCCAGCGAGCTAGATGCCCTTTGCTATTTGAAGACCCATCCGAAGATGCTGTGACTCGGAGAGGCTTCTCCAGCCCGGCGGCGTGAGGGCCCATTCGCCTGCCGGGCGGAGAGCGGCGCGTCAGGGTGCTGCTAGGCTGGACGAGACAGTGCTTGGGCAATGCTGTCGTGAAGCAAGTCTCAGCGACGAGCCCAACAGGCTGGTTTGGTTTTGGGCGAGATGCTTGAATGCAGCGAGCTCTCACCTCGGCAACCTGCCGGGCTTCCCTTGTCGGGGCTGGGTTTCGGGGCTGGGGCAGCGAGCGGGGGCCGCACCGTC
>Ga0065711_1005401_pt1 | contig 20342 bp, 16 predicted proteins | sample Hoacrofraction12_FD_59098 | JGI IMG/M metagenome (GOLD analysis project Ga0065711, IMG submission 59098) | Hoatzin crop microbial communities from Cojedes, Venezuela - Epithelial fraction 12 v2 (version 2) | ecosystem: Host-associated > Birds > Digestive system > Esophagus > Crop | place... | reverse complement strand
TGGATCCAGCGGCGTCCCGTTGGTCCGTAGTTCCTGTGTGCATCGGTGGTGGGGGTCCCCTCGTCGTTTGGTCGCATGGCTTTTTCTAAGGTGTTTGGGGAGATTGTCCCATAGGCAGTGGCACGTAGGCCACATTCCTCGAGTCCCATGCATGTGTTTGTTTCTCAGTCCTGTCTGCGGCAGGTTGGGGAGGGGGTCGGTGTCTAGACATGTTTTCCACAATGAGGTACCCACCCTCCAACTCCTTTCGAGGCTGGTTTTGGGTGGCTGTTTCTTCCTTGTCTGGTTTGTATTCAGCTGGCCCACCCGGAGGTCCTGCAGCGAATTGGGCTGCATACAGACTTGGAGGGAATTGTCTTAAGATGTGGTCTCAGACAAGATGGCACTCCGGGCCATGCTTTAGAAGGCATGGTGGTGACGGGTTGATGGTTGGACTTGATGGTCTTAGAGGTCTTTTCCAACCTTAATGATTGTATGATTTGACGGTTCTATGAGTCTATGAAAGGCAGAGGAAACAGCAGCAACGGCTGTCCCCTCATCCCGCTAGGACAGGCACCTCCTGCAAGCAAGGCTCACCTTGCTCCTGCCACAAGTTGTCCTTGGTGAAGCTGTGCTGGGTGTCCCGTGAAGTCACCTTGTCCTTGGTGTGCCTCCAAGTTGTCTTCTGGCACATGTCTCAGAAGGGCAAGAGCTTCTTCCTGGAAACCTGCACACAGGCACCTCTCAGGTGCCTCAAGCGGGACAGGCAGCGGAAGATGAGGAGGAACAACATCCCCTCTCGCGCCATGAGAGCCATGGTCCGCGCTTCTGCCATCATCGTCGTGGAGCGCGCAGCCGCGGGCACCCTGGGCAACAGCATGGGGCGGTGGCAGGTCCGTCTGCTGAGGAGCCGTGCTGTCAGGCCCAGGCGACACAGCCCGCCAAAGGGCGACGTGGAGCCCCTGGAGGTGTGTTCAGCTCAAGATTGATGGAGTCATCCCTGGCAGCGGCTCCACCTGTGACAGCCGTGACCCAGCAGCACCCCAGCCATCCAGGCTCCCTTGCGGGAGATGGTGCTGACAGCGTCACGGGAGCATCCGGCCGGCGCCTCAGCCTCCGCAGCTGCGTGGCTGCCCAAGAAACAGCCACAAAACAATAAAAACACTTTCTGCCTCTCTTATTTGTCACTTTGGCGACTGCATCTGCCCTCCTGCAAGCCCTCCTGCTCCTCGTCTTTGAGCAGGAGGCTGTTTCTCCAGTCTCTCCGTTTCCGTGCCCGCCTTGACGCTGTGGTGGTGCCTTCCATTCTGGGGCTTTCAGGCTAGAACATCCATAGGTTGAGACTAGTTTTGCAAAGGGAGTAAAATGATCCCAAGAAAAGCACTGAACCCTAGGGATTTCTTCTTTCCAAGTTATCAGTCTCAGTTGAGGGCCATGTCAAATTAGGAAGGTCGTTCTGGGTCTTACTGGAAAACACCCGAGAGACATTGCAGTCACTTGTCACGGCCAAGACGGCTTCATAAGGGGAAAGCCGTGTTTCCCTGGGAAGAAACTCTATGGACTTGGTGCAGGCTCACCTCCAGCATCTCCCACCAACAAAGACGTCTCCTTTTGCTGGTTGTGAAGGGTGGTGTGGGTCCTTCTTTCCCATCGCCTGGCACTGCCGCCCCTCGGGAAGAGGTGCCATCTCTTCTGCACCAAGACCCGAGGGAGAAGCGAGGAGAGGGCCGGGCTTGCATCGAGCTGCTGCCTTCCCCAGATGGGAAGGGGCATGCCCAACCTTGTGCAAGGTGGCCTGTCCCACTGCCACCCAGGCCCTTCATTCACACCATCCCCAGCATCAGCCCCAGCTTTGACCTCAGGCACAGCACCATGACCAGCTGCCCCATGGGTGGCCTTGGTCCTGCTGAGCACAAGGCGGAGGCCCTCCTCCCATGTAGGCCCCTTCTCCTGGCTATGCCTCACCCATCCTGAGACCGCGCCAGGCTGTGACACAGGCCTTGCTGAAGGCTTTCGAGAACAAGTCTGCTGAGGAGCGGCTGAGGGAACTGGGCTCGTTTAGTCTGGGGAGGAGGAGGCTGAGGGGAGACCTCCTCGCTCTCTGCGACTGCCTGAGAAGTGGTTGTAGTGAGGTGGGTGTTGGTCTCTTCTCCTGAGTGACTAGCCATAGGACGAGAGGAATAAGCCTCAAGTTGCATCAGGGCAGGTTTTGATTGCGTATTAGAAAAAATATCTTTCCTGAAAGAATTGTGAAGCATTGGAACAGGCTGCCCAGGGAAGTGGTGGCGTCAGCATCCCTGGAGGCGTTCAAAAATGGTGTAGATATGGCACTTCAGATATGCTTTAGAAGGCATGTTTGTGATGCTTTGATCACATTAGTGGTCTTTTCCAACCTTTATGTTTCTTGGTGCTTTGGGATCGGTAATATGTCCGGAATTTCCAACCTAGTCATTTTAAAAACAATTCACCTCTCAGTGTTTGATAATTAATAGTACTTTTTCATTCTATGTCTCTTATTTGATACCTATATTTTTGGGGGGATTCTGTATTGGGGGATTTTATTTTATTCTATAACCACAGATTCTGTAAATGTGTTGCTTGTGAATCTTTTGCCTTTCTCGGTGTGAGATATAATAGCAGATGATGCAGATTCCTGTGTAGAAGTGCCAGGAAATCAAATTTCTGTTTGAATTTATGACAAAAACGAAATTTGGAAAGTTCTCATGTGGCTGCAATCCTGAAAACTTATTTCACAAGTGACAGAAGAAAACTGTTCCTTGAAGTCTCCAATGGCCTCTGAGCCTAATATCAAACCCAGCTGCAGGAGTCCTGGGTCAGTGCACGCCTCATAGCTTACAGATCCCTTAGATGGGTGTTTCTGCTGGTAGCATCACAGAGCAGCTTCTTGCTTCTGTGACTAGTCCTGCTTTCTCTCTTCAGTAACTCTGTTTCTTTAAGATCTGACAGAAGCAGCTCCCCCTTTCTAGGCTCTCAGTGCGTTGACTTAGGCTGACCTAAAGCCTGTAGGGCAACATAACTGCTTGGTCAGAAGGCACATGTAGGATGCAGGTGATACTATTATGGTGCTTGTAACACCCAGCAAACAGTACTACGAACAATTTTTCTCAAGCTGTCAACTTGACCTAATCCAGGGGGATGTTTAGGTAGATGGGATTACAACAATAAATGCAGATCATCCTTGCTGAATGTCAAGATGGCTTCTCGAGAACATAAGAGTGCTAGAGCTTGTAGAAGACTACATTCTTGGGGTTTTTTCTTAACAGAAATAAAACATACTGTACCCCACCCTGTTTGCACAGCATGTGAACTGTTAGGCTAATATTTTCTGTTGAACCAAATAAAAATCCATCTAAGGCAGAACCCTTTGTGGAAAACTTCAGCTTGAATGTTATGACAAAGCTGCAAGTAACTGAAAACAGGACTTTCTCGTGGAAATGCCTGGCAACTTTGATATTTGGCAGCACCGGCAGTCACACCTATTGTAACAGCAATATTGTCAAGTGCTTTCCGATTTATTATGTGCCACTGGGATGATGACCTGTTTAGCCAAACATTTTAATAAATCACTTTTGAGCAACTGACACAGATGACCAATACTGTGACATTTTTGAACACTTTTGAACAGCAGATTTATGGTGAAACAGGGCTGGTGATTATGTGGGTAACAGAACAGAAAAAGTACATGTTGATGGATTGTGTTCAAACCACATTTCAGAGAGTGCCCTTGGCTCAGCAGTCTCAATGTATTTTATTTGCATTGACCTTTGCATAGATCTTAGAAATGTTGACTAACCACCTCATGCTGACAATGTTGTTAGGTATTTTGGGGAGACTTTAGTGCAAATGCAGAGGTATTCTTACGCTATTCAAAAAGCCTTAAATGCTGCAGGCTTTCATGGAATATTAACACGGTGACCTTTGCTTCGTGGCTCTGATAGCTAAGGAAATCTCATTATAGACGCTGCGGTGTAACTGGCTTGACTCAGTGTTGTGTTTCTTTCTGAAAAAAAAAACCAAAACACCATGCTCAAAATGTAATGCAGCCATAAGGCTAAGGTATTTTATCCTATGGTTTTATGGTAGTTTTCTTATTGTTCTGTGAAGTGTATTTCTGAGAATAGTAGAAAGCATTTGTAATAGTTTTTGGAAAGAGGATTAGGAATATTCGCAGTTCTGTAGGCAGCCCCTGTGTTCCCTGTGCTATGAGTAGTTGCTAACCTAACATAGATGATACACCAGAAAGCATAATTAGTCACCTTCACTGCCTACAAAAACTTTCTCAGAAGAAATGGACAGCTTGTTCTGATGTTATGCACTGGGTCACAGCTGTGGAAGCCGTTTAGGAGGGCTTCTGTAGTTGCAGGGACACTGTTCAGCTGCGATCATGCCCTCAATTCCTAGCACTTCCTTCGTAGGCCACATCTGGCAAGGCACCCTGAGACACAAGTCACAGGAGTCTCTTGATTTTCCCCGGTTATGTGTGGCTTCGTGTGAACACCAATGTAGGAGAAACAAAAGTACAGGCTGACTTTTCCAGCTACAAACCCCTTTTTTCTTTGAACCTGAACCAGTAGTACCTGAGTAGAGAAGATTCTGTGCTGTACCCACCACTGCAAAGCCTCTTCTGTTACTGCAGGTTGAAACATGTTGGGGTGGTTCAGATACTCTGAAACAACAAATACAGCTGTAGCACCAATAGCTACTATTTTGATACTACTTCCTCACTTCCCAGTAATTGTTTCATAGTTCACTGTCCCAGCCAAGAGATGACTTGCTTCTTGCCATAAACATTTGTGTTTAAACAATATGCGGCAGTGTCATGACTATAACCAAGGTCTCTTTGTTATGCTGGGAAGGAAGGAAGGGATTAGCCAGGGAGAACAGTAAAGATTATTTGGGAGATGGATTAAGAATTAAATGACCTTTTAAATAAAGAACCCTTTGGATTAATTTGGATCTGACAAAAAACTTGAACTCTAACATTTTGGGAGGATATTTAGGCGTTTGTTATTATTTCCATCTTTGTTTTCTGTTTTGATCACTTGTATTTCTGAGGAAGGACAGCTCAGAAAGCAGTCATACCGTGTAGAAGTGTCTGGGAGCCAGGTGAGACAGTTGTCTTGCAGATTGACATGTTATCCTGTTCTCGGACAGACTTCTGGTTTCCTCTTGTACCCTGGAGCTAAACTTCGTGTTGAAATACAAAGATGCAATTTGAATAGGTTGTAAACTGCATTCTGGTTTTCTTGCTTTTTTTACAACAGTCAAACAGGAATAATAGTCTGTTTCCTGATAGCTGTTGTTGGGAGAGCTACAGGAATTTGCAGCTCTGCAAGAGATTGTATCTGTCCTGCTGATGTCCTCTGTAGCAGACCAGAATACCTCATGGCCCCCCCTCTGAAGTCTGAGGCAGTCTGGAGGAGGAATATGAGGATTTTTATAGACAGTTTTTGCCTTTTTGTGGGCAAAACAAACTGTATGAATACCAGAAAGCCTAATTAGTTGGCTTCATGCCCATAAGACCTGCTTAAATGAGAATAAATGGAATCACTTATTTTAGTAGCTACCAGCGGGAGGAATATATTCTGAAGATGTTTGAAAATATATTGAGAAACTAGTTTAAAAAATGATTTCCCTCTAACATTTATGTAAGCACTGATTAACAGTTGCAGAGACCAAGCTGAAACTCCTCTGTTTTGCCTTGTTTCTTCTCTCTCAAAAAAGATGCAGCAGAAGAGTCAGATCTTAAGCTTGGACAGACAGCTCAGTGGATTTTTGTCCTTTGGGTGTATTGGCTAGAAAAACTATTTGAGTGGGGGGAAGGGGGAAATTAGTGCTGTGTTGCAGGAAGCAGCTGCCATGATCTCTGTTATCTTCTCACACGGAAAGGCCCAGCTGCTTTAAAGTCATGGCTCAAGAGCTTTTGTGAGCTCAGCACCTTGCAAGCTGCTGCTGTTGAGTCTTCAACCTGCAAAGAAGATGGGGGAGTGACATGCTTTTGCTGTTAGGGCTGGCAGTGCTCAGATATTTTGTTCACTTGTCTCAGAAGCTAAATGCCTGCCAACCTGTAATGTGTCGCTACTCAGCTCCTTCACACCTAAGGGAAGTAGGAAGACTTTTAGCCTCTTCCTCCTCCTTTTTCTCATCATAGTAATTTTAATACCTCCAAGGAGTTACAGATTGATGGACCTTTACCTCCCTCTTAGCCTCGCTGACTGCGCTTCTGTGCAGTCCTGACCTACAGAGGTCTTCTTGGAGAAGGAAAACGTCCCTTTTTTCTCGTCCTATTCAGTTTTTGATCTCTGTGAGTAGAGAACCAAATGAAAATTGGTATTACTTGCTGTAATAACACTAATCTTGAAGAGAGTTAACAAATTATTTCTACTGGCCTGGCTTAAATGTAAGTGACATTGTATCAGAAGACTAAATTGAAAATAGACATTTTTGATAACACCAAGCTGAGTGATGTGGTCGACACACCTGAGGGATGGGATGCCATCCAGAAGGACCTGAACAAGCTCAAGAAGTGGGCCCATGTGTTCAACAAGGCCAAGTGCAGGATTCTGCACGTGGGTCAGGGCAAGCCCTGGTGTCAATACAGGCTGGGAGATGAAGGGATTGAGAGCTGCCCTGCGGAGAAGGACCTGGGGATACTGGTGGATGAAAAGCTGAACGTGAGCTGGCAGTGTGCGCTCACAGCCCAGAAAGCCAACCATCTCCTGGGCTGCGTCAAAAGCAATGTGGCCAGCAGGACGAGGGAGGTGATTCTGCCCCTCTACTCCACTCTGGTGAGACCCCATCTGGGGTCCTACATTCAGATCTGGAGCCTTCAGCAGAAGCAGGACATGGACCTGTTAGGGCGGGTCCAGGGAAGGGCCACAAAAATGATCCGAGGGCTGGAACACCTCTCCTGTGAGGAAAGACACAGAGATTTGGGGTTGTTCAGCCTGGAGTAGAGAAGGCTTCGTAGAGACCTAATTGCCGCCTTTCAGTAGTTACAGGGGGGCCTGTAGGAAAGATAGGGATGAACATTTTAGCAGGGTCTGTTGCAATAGGACAAGGGACAATGGTTTTAAGAGCATTGATTTAGACTGGATACAAGGAAGAACTTTTTGACGATGAGGTGTTGAAGCACTGGAACAGGTTGCCCAGAGAGGCGGTAGATGCCCCCTCCCAGGAAATAGTTAAGGTCAGGTTGGACGGGGCTCTGAGGAACCTGGTCTAGTTGAAGAAGTCCCTGCTCACTGCAGGGGGGTTGGAGTAGATGACCTTTAAAAGTCCCTCCCCATCCAAACTATTCTATGATTCTATGATTTATATAGCACCCAGTAATGACCCTAAATTACTGTTACTACTCATCCTGAATTTTGAGCCCATAACTCAGTTTTAATTGAACTAAGCTCTTCCTATCAAAGAGCATTTTAATGGTATTGAAAAATCTTAGCTCTGAGTGTGAAGGTTGTAATTGTGTAGATGCTTTTTCAATCAAGACGAAAGGAGGGTAGTTGGATAGAGTCACCTGTTACTGGCTGTTGGTTCTCCAAGGCATTGCTTGAGTGAGTTGTTGTGCAAAGTCAAGGTTATACATGAGTGTGGGTGGAGGTTAGGGAATGCTGTGAGAAGATACTGTGACAGTCTAGGGACTCTGGGTGGGCACAACTTAAAATGTGATTTGTGTATATGAAGCTATTAATCTGAAACACTTCTGTATATACGAGTTCGTTAACACATACACAGCAAACCAGAGACAATGAGAAGCACTGAACTTATACAATTATGGAACAAAAGGGTGAGTAGAACTGGAGGAACTAATTTTTTGCCTCTGTTTTCAGCTAGAGGAATGTACGAAGTACACATTTCTCAGAGAGAACATAAGAGTGGAAGTGAGAAGGAAGGAAACAAAAAGAACCTTGAGAGAGAGAGAAAAGGATGACCTTACCTGAGAAGTCTGGGGGAGACAAAGGCAATGGGAAGAGATAAATAGGCTGTTGATACAGTGTGGCTGCTTGACTTTGCTTGGAGACCCAACAGGGTCAGACAACATGAACAAGCTGGGAAAACTTCAGGAAATGAGTTGTGATCTGCCTGGAGAATGCTAGAATCCTAGGTTACCATCAGAAGGGACTTGACACAAGTCCGAACTTCACTTCAAATGGCCAAAAAAGAGGTGAATATGCAAGGAATGTATTTTCTTTCTTCTTGACCTGTATTTCTCACGTTATCTAAACAGCAGTCTTAGTTATGGAACTACTGATTAGAGTCAGCTTGTATAAGTACTTAATACATAACTCTGTAGGGTTTAATTGTAATATGGCATACCTGGATTGTCCAAACATATATATATGCTGCTAGATGGAAGAGGTAGCACTTGTCTTGCAGGGTCAAGGCAGCTTGGCTTCTCTCCACCCCCTGCTTCCCCTCTATGAAGAAATCCAGTGCCACGGTCTGCCAAGACTTAGAGTAGCTAAAGGGGTCCAAACATTGCAGTCCGACTCATGCTACATAGCTGGCTTGGGTGTTTTGTAAATCAAAATGTTACCTCAACTTTTCTTTTTTCAGGTAAAAACGTTTTTTGTGGAAAAACCCTGAGTACAAAACAGTTAAAAGTTTATTCAAAGAAAATATTTTTTTAAATCCTTCAAGAAAAACTGTATGTCAGTCAAAATGAAGGAAGTATAAGAGGAAAATACAACAAGTTTCTCCAAGCCAGTGGTACATTTTCAATCTCTCAGTCCAGCCATTCTGCGTTTTCTATGTTCAAGATGTCTCATTATCTGGCTGGGCTTGAAGGTCTTTGAATTTCTTCAGGTAAATGGTAATTGGAGAAGTATTGTCATAAACTAGCAGCAGAGCACATTTGACAGCGGAGCTGTTTTATGCTGGAAGCAGATTTGTTTGGAAAATGCAAGTTCATATAAGCTTACTGTCAGCAGTTAGAGGTTTTTGTAAAGGAACTTTGTCAGGAAAGTTTCTTCATTCCTGAGTGAAATTTCTTGCAAAGGAGAGTTCTGTGAAAGAGAAAAGGTGTTTGTTTTTTTTTCAGAAAGAGTCTTCTGATTACAATATTGGAACAAGAATCTGAAAGATGGGTTCTATTTCCAATTCTGCTGCTGGCTTTCTCTGTGGTCTTGGACAAATCACAAACACTTTGTTGTCCAGAACTGTCCATCAAATCTGAGCAGTTTGGTTTTGGGGTTTGTTTAAGGCCAATAGACCTGTGCTGTTCAGTGCTTTAAAACTGGGTCATTGACCCTAGGTGCCATGTGGAGTAGTTAGGAGACAAATGCATGGACACTTAAAGGAAATATGTAGGCCCGATTCTTTGCTTGTTTTCCTGCTATAAAATCTGAACCAATTCTGGTTTGGAGCTAGAATTAGCAATTTGTAAGAAATTCTGAGGAGTGGAAAAAGAGGTATAGTTGGTAACTAAATACAAACTTTAAGAAAATTGGGATTGTAGAAGGTCTGAAATGTTTCATTTTAATCTGTTACACAGTTACATTTTATTCAAAGACTTGAGCAATAAGAAAGAGTGTCTGGGTCCAGTCTAAACATTCTGCCATTTTGCTCTTGCTCTAATGACAGTTCTTGGGATCTTTTATTAAGTGATAATGTGCGGAGGCAAGTCCAAGAATTCACTCATCAGGAAGTTTCTTGGCTTCAAAAGAACTGAGGGTTAGGAGAGCAGAACTGGCTTTAGTCACTCCATTTTTCTTGCTTGTGGAAAAAGGAGAGATGGCTGCAGCTCTTCCAAGGGGATAGCTATGGCTGAAGTATCAAATGAACTTGATGTTATTAATGACCTCCACTTGAAAAGCTTTGCTGAATACCATCTGTTAGCTCATCACTGCCAAAATGGTGCAATACTGGTCTGGCTGAATGTAAGGAGATAGGAGACCTAGTATTTTGTTACAGCATGCAAAGGCTGGTAGCACAGACATTGGAAGTGACCCAGTTTGGGTGTATTACTTTGCAGAGTTGTATAGTTTTAATGTTGAAGTGTCTTTACTATCAATAGCAATATTAGATCAACATATATAAGGACGAGTAAGATTTACAGGAATCACTATGGTGTCCCAGTTCTGGGGTTGTCTACACATTTGCTAATGCAACTGATAAAGTAAGTAGAAAAATGTTAACCCAGAGAATTAAATAAACATAGCTTAGTTTGTTTTTTCAGCACTGAAAATGAAGGAGTGGAAAATTTACAAGTTTCATACAGTGCTAACAAGAACTGTAAATTTCTTTTAAAAATTTCATTGTTCTATAATTTAATTGTAATTGTCTTTCCTTTCTGCTATTGGCTGGAGACTTGCTTTCATAATTTTTCTAGGAGTTTCTGTTAGCTACGCTATTCATCCTCTGTTGAAGAGAGTAATGCTTCAGGCCATAAATTTTGGTAGCCTGTGCCTGCTTCTATGGGAGAAGTTTTTTGTGGGTGGGTAGAATGGGCTGGGGTGTCAGTCACCCAAAAGACTGCCTCTGGCAGGCAAGAAGTTAGTCCAGTGGGTTACTGTCAAAGTCACAAAAGATTTTTACTTACCTATTCAGTATGGAGCAAGTGGAGAGAGCAGGGTGTTGGAGAAATGTGCTTTCTTTGTCAAGTGGGAAACAGCAATGTTTGCTGTCACCTTGAGTCATCAGACATTGTTCCTTGGTTCACAGGTAACGTAAAAATTGTTATATTAGAATTAAAAAGAAGCATATCCTTAGATGGTCGCATAGTCTTTGGCTAGCCAGAGATAATAACAGCAGTTTTCCATTCAGCTCGTTCATCATGCTCATGACAATGTAAACCTCAGAGATGTCATTCTCCACTTGCCTTTTGCTTTCTCAGCCTCTAGTGTCTCCATGCAAAGCACTTATCCCTTAGATCCCTTCATAGATCATTTAATGGCCAAGCGGCAACAGGCATAAATTGAAACGTATGAGATTCCATCTGATACAAGTAAACACTTTTTGCTGTGAGGGTGGTCAAAACTGGAACAGGTTCCCTAGAGAGGTTGTGGGGTCTCCACTTGGGGACTTATTTAAAATCCAACCAGACATGGTCCTGGACAACCTGCTCTAAGCCTGCTTGAGGAGAGGAGTTGGACTGGATGATGTCAAGAGGTCCATTCCAATGTTAAAAGTCCTGTGATTCTGTCTCTGACTCCCGCTTGAGACGAGAACTGCATGCAATACAGGACATGTGGGCATGCAGTGATGTTACATAGTGGAAGAAAGACCCATTATGTCTTGTTCTCACTGCACGTTTCTCACCTGCCAGTTTTTTTTGTCTGCTCACTTGGTTCTGTGAGCTCCTTTTGAAGTTCCTTGCCATTAGCACAGCATTTGACTGCTTGAAAAAGTTTAGCAGCATTCCAAAACTCAGATGTTTACCTGCTCATTCCCTTCTCTAAGTCACTGATGAAGATGTTGAGTGAAACCAATCTCAACTCTGATTTCTTAAATACCCCACTAATTACTTTTATTCATCCTGTTAAATGGTTGTTAAGTCGTATAATTTCTTTCTTATCATTTCAACTGGCTTTTATCTGTAAAAGAGCTTTTGTTTTTCAGTCGTATAGCATTTTAATTTGGTGTGGAAGCTTGCTCAAGGATTTTCGAAAATCTGCATCTGTCTGTGGCATCCCATTCATCTGCATCCTTACTAACACCCTTGTAGACGTACGGACATTTGATGAAGTGGAATTGCCTTATGTATGGTGACTCCGTAATAAACTCAGTTTCCCCATGTGCTAAGTGGTCTTGCTGTTTATTATGGACTGTATGCATCATACTGCTGCTGGAAGTCACTTTCCAGTTGTTCCCATTATGCCCTTTGGAGCTCTTCTTGTAAATGGAGTCCACTGGCACTCCTTTGGGACAAAGACACTTTGTAGTTACCAGCTACAAACCTTGGTCAGCAGTTCTGCAGTTCCGCATTTGAGTTTCCTCAGAGCTCTCAGGCGAATGCCATCCAGTTCTGGTGATGTACTAACATCCAGTTTGACTATTTGGTCTAATACTTCCTGCTTACTTGCTTTAAGCTGATCTAGCTCCTCCAAACTATCTGCTGCGATGAATGCATAAGGTGTCAGATCTCTCCCATATCTTCTGTAGTAAGGACTGGCCAAATGAGTGCATTGATTTCCTTGGTTGTGGCCTTATCATTCCTGAGCACTCATTTTATAACATAGTCATCAAGTAGTCCTACCAGGTCTCTTGTTGGCTTACTTCTGGTGCAGTTAAGAGACTTTTTACTGTTAGTTTTGAGTATGCACAAGGCACTTTTCATACTCTTTTTCAGCCACTTTATTTTGTGCGTACATTTGACCTGTGATATTCCATGGGCTTTTCTGTTCTCCTAGTTTGGACAAACTTTATATTCTTTCATATTGTATCTTAATTTGAAATTATGCCCTACAAAAATCTCTTGCTTATTGTTATGGTCATGGATGATAAGGTTTGTTGCAATCCTGGACCACTAGGAATCAAGCGAGACCATTTGTGGCAGTTCCCCAACACATACTTTGTGTTATTATTGCCTTTGATTTGTGCAGCTAAAGTGCCAGTGCTCAGCATGCCACTTGATTGCGGTGTGTCTGTGCTGGCTCTGGAATGAACAGCTGTTACTGTTGTGGTTGGTTAGAAAATGACTTGTTCTAACGAAATGTCTCAGTGCAGTTACATTCACAGCATACAATACAAGAGGAATCCCTGGGAGCAGGGAAGCAGAGAAAATCTGGGAGCAGAAGACTGAAAAGTATTTTGGATTAATTTTGTGTAAGGCCTGGACATCAAGTTGAGATATCACACCTGTCTTTCACTCTCTTCAGTTTCATGGGCCCAGGTGGGCTGAAAGCACCACCTGGTAAAACTGAAGTCTTCTGCACTTCAACGGTCAGCAGTGATGGCTCCATAAGAAAACTTAAGGTCAGCATATATGAAGAATCATTAAGTGTCCAAATCCTGACTTTCTGAGGGAGCCTTCTGGATTTTATCTGCAGTGACGAACCGTGACTTCTCCAGTGTAACAACCGGGAATGTATGAAGCAAAGATGAAAACCCTGATATTCTAAGGGAAGAAGAAATCTACATGAGTTGGGTCAGGATCTGTGTGAGATGAGGGCTGTGACAGGTATCAAAGCTATATTTTAAGCAGAATAGCTGTTGACCAAACGGAGGCATTAAGTTAGTCTTCAATGTTTTTCTTTTAGTTTCCAGTAGAGATTTTTGTCTGTGCTACATTACTTAAAAACTTACATGTCTACCACTTAGTGTTCTCTTCTGCATATGCACTATTTTAAACATAAAATTTGAGAGTAATAAATACACATTGACTCCAGAGTAGATCAGTCTTTCTGGAGCAAGTATTTCATCTGTCACAACTGACTCCTGCCTTACAAGATATACCAAGGACCTACTCTCACCAGGAGGAATAAACACTGCTGGATACTTGAATGCTTAACATCTCAAGATGTTCTTGAGGAAATTAAGTATCAAACGGAAGAGTAGTTTTGAGTCTGGCTCTGGTTCTGACTTTGTGTGGTGACTAGTGAACTTGCCCCAGTTTTGTGGGCCGCTGTGGCTATTTGGTGGCATTTTGTAATCCTCCTCAGTTTCAATGAACAGTTTTGAAATAAAACTTTGCCTAGATATGTTGTAGCCCATCCAGATATTCTTCAGTGGCTGAAGTGTACGTGTGTGCCAAGTGTAGCTTACTTTGGAGTAGCACTCAGTAGCACAAACTTTGGGTGCTGACTGATTAAGCACTAGCCATCTGGGTCTATCTGAGGTAAATTCCTTCCCATGTTACCTTCCTGGGGAGATGAGAAATCACAGAATCATAGAATAGTTTGGGTTGGAAGGGACCTTTTAAGATTGGTGCAATGCATGGATTCTTCTGGCATCTTTGCCAGGAAAAACTTGATGCTCGCAGGGCAAACCTCCTTGCAGCCCCTCTTCCAGGTTTATATAGCCTGTGAGAGATGGGGAGTGGGCTGGAGAAGCTTAAAAACCTTTTTAGACTCTGAAATCCAGCGTGAGTGAGGAGGCAGAGGTTGATTGGTTGCGATCTTTTTTTAATCTGTCGAGTGTTCATACATTGCAGAATATAGCCTGCATTTTTCTTGCAGATGAAATAGGGGAAACAGCTTTTATCAGACCTTGCATCTGTTGGTGCCCCAGGGTATACAGATAGTAACTAATGCCAGGAAGCCTGGAATATGACAAAATACTGGCAAACTGTATGTTTTACCCAATTTATTTGTTTGACACTGTGGTAGGAGTATCAATTAGCAGGATGACTGTATTCTAGCCTTCTAGCCAAATGAAGGAAAAATTACAGTAAGCCGATGTCTGCAACCCTCTTGCTCCTTTGAATGTGTCTGCCCTGCAGTAAGGTGGCAAGTCTATTTAGCATGTAGCATTTTAGATCCTTGTGCCTGTTCCTTATAGCAGGAGACAGGCATCTGTTTGCCCCAAAACAGTAGATGGAATAAAAACTCTGGGCTACTGGCATGTAACTGTCATGCATTGCGCAGCTCCTGGTTGTTTCTGAAGAGCTCAGAAACAGTGACAAAGTTGCTCTAAACTTAGGGCTGTGATCTGCTCCACAGTGGAAGCCCTGCATTGCAAACATGTCATCCCTCAAAAGGAGACTTTTCCTGCAAATCCTCTGCTTCACTACCATGCAGAGGTGGTGCGCAGAGTGCTTAGAGGGGAGGGGACAGACCTTTAATCTGTGCATCTCCAGTTACAGTGTGCAAGCAGGCTTGAGGATGGCTGGCTGCCCACACTCCAGCAATACAGCCAATGACTCAAGGACCCAGAATGGTCTGGAGGACAGGGAAGGTGGTCTCCAGAACTCATTTGCTAGACATCGGTATGCATGAATGAAAAAGCAGCAAGATTTTGATTTCTTTTTTTATTAAACTTTTGGAACTGGCTGTTTTATAAACAAAAGCATTGTTAAGGATGTGGAAATACTACTTATGATTCAACTGAAACAGTATGGAAAATCAGGTTGAGGGATGTGCATTGGGGCAGATATAGCAGTGGGTACTGGACTTAAAACTTCTTATTCTGAAACAATAAAATAAAATTAACTCTCACAGTCCCTTAGTTATCCTGTATGTATGGCAGCTGAGGAATGTATGGCATGCAAATATAATCTTGATTTTTTTCATGATGTAATAAAATACCTCAGAAGCCTCTTCTGTATTTGTTAGTCAAACACCATTCTTAATACTTTTTTCCTGACAGATACATCCCCTCTGTCTGAAGATTCCCCTATCTTCACTTTGCTCTCTGAAATGAACAGAAAACTCTTGCACTTGTTGAATAGGTGTATTGGCATTGACAGCCTCTAGAAAGAGCTTTGAATAATGGGTATTTATTCAGAAAAATCTTTGTTATTTGCTATACTCAATACTGCAGCCAAAACTCTGGATCTCGAAATAGGTGTTGTCAGCTAAATTCAGAATAACCGATTAACTTCAACTTGAAAACCACCAAACAACCCACCCTTGTGGGTTCTACTTGGGCGTTAACACATTTTGGCTTTTTATGTGTTAGGGAGTGGTTACTGATCGGTCATTAGCATAGGAGAATGCAGGAAAACATAAATCCCTTTTCAATAAACAGAGAAAATTATTTTTTCCCTGACTGAAGGAGGGAAGAAAGGATTCTGCAAAGCTTACCTTGAGGGTTAGTTGAGAGTCTGCAAGAGTGAGACAGAGGGTGCGACAGCTAGCTGTGAGGATTTGGGGGTTTCACAGCTCACCCACATCTGTGATGAAGGAACTGATGTTCTTTGGAATTCTTGGAAAAGGAAACATGTATTTGATAGACTTTGTATAAGCTCTCTGCTTGGTGACTTTCGTCACTTTTAGCTATAAAAATGTCAGGTACCTGTATCTTCTCTGTAAGGAGTTCAGCTGACACACCCTTTTTGTTGTTATAAAAGACAGACCACATCCCCTAGAAAGGTAGAAGTTTGCCTTTTTCGTGTCTAAATATTCCTGTTCTGCTACAGACAAAATCTACCCTTTCTCCCATCCTCACTCAAGGGCTGTTGGAAATGAGGACAAGCCTACTACCTGCTCTAGAGTTTTGAGCTGTGTTTTTTCCAAACCTTGCCCCTTTCCTCACCTGAGCAATGCACAAATGTAATCCTCACTACCACAAATCCTGTAGTCAGGTTTCTTGCGTGTGGGTAAAGTAAGTATAAAGGAAATGAGTCGAGCACAGGGATAATATGTGTGTATCTGTTTACCTGTGACAACTCAGGGTTAGAAAAGCCAAATTATGGACAGCTGTCAGATTGTCTTTCTGCCTCTCTAGCACATAGCATTTTCCCTCCAACTAGGAAAAAGTCATCGCCATGACCAAGTCTTTTAGCACTGCTAGTTTCCTCAGCCTTAAAATACAGAAGCATCCATATATTAAAAAACCAATAACAACAGTGAAGTGCAAGAAGAAAACACTAACCAGTAATCACATGCCTATAAAATAATATGGATGTCACTTGCCAAACAATGGCCTTGCAGTAGGTAGAGTCAACGTGTTGTTCCTGGGCTGTTAGTCCTCTGCAAGGACAATGCACATGGCTTGTTCCTGGCTAACAACATTTTCAAATGTACAATTTTATCAAGGGTGTAACTTGTAGTTCATACACTGCACTTCTGGAAAAAGTCTGACCTACTGCACACATATAGACTAACTGTACAGTGCATGTACCGTGGCTTTTGTGATGGGAATGGAGCTATGTGATCTGCCAAACTGGAAACTGTGGGTGCTGACCCATGGAGCCGTTTCCCATTCTCACAGCACGAGAAGTGGTGAGTTCTGGAGACCGTGTTTCCCAAAGCAGATGGAAGTTTGCAGTGGTTTTATTTAGGAGTTGCAGGATGTGGTAGCTGTAGCGTAGTAGAGGGACGCGGCCAAATACTTAAGAATCAGCAGTGCAAGCATGCAAGTTTCGTGTATGTCCTGTCACTTTTCCTGTTAAGTAATAGTAAATGAGAGAAAATCACCAACTTGCTAACAGTTTGTAACGAACTCTTATAGTTAATAGTACATATGTCTCTGAGCATCCTCTCTGTGTTGCTTGAGAATCTGAATGGCTTCAGGAGGAAATGGGCATTCAGAGGCTTCACAGCGTATTTTAGGACGTGATAATTTAAAACCAGATAAAAATCAATGACTTGTGTAGGAAGGCAAATAGAGCAAAGATAGACCTTTAGAAAAAGTCAGCAGGAAAAAAGCAGTGCTAGTCATCTTTTTAAAATGTATCTGTATATCTGTGTGTTTTCTTTCTCAGTTTTTGCAGGGTCCCTTTTACTGTAATAAAATTTCTCCCACGTGAATGGAAAAATCTGGAGTTAAAGACCATTTAAACATAAAATTAAGTGAAGGTTCTTGTTCTCAAAGAAGAGACTAAATTGTCTGTCATCTGTCATTTGAGGAGGGAAAGCAAAGTATTACACTACTGGAAGGAAGTAAATCTTGGTTACTTAGATTCTTTTACAAATATTTTTTTATTGATTCATCCTCTCTTGATAGAGATTTAATGGTAGTGCTCCTTCTTATGTCATAACTGGTGGATATTTAGTTGAATGAATTCTCTAGATAGTTTACAGACATGGACATACATTAATCATGCTCTTTTACTTAAAGGTATTTTAATTGCATGTTGTCAAAACATAACATAGATCAAAGCCCATAGAAAAAGCGTGGTCAGATATGAAACTTTTACCTATGCCAGGAAAAAAAGAGAAAAGGAATTGATGGGAAAAGATTAAATTTTCTCAGAGCCAAAGCAATCGCTCAGTGTAGAAGTTTTTCTTACCTAGTGGCTGGACTAATCTGCTTTTGCCAGAATCATATTTTCATGTTTTATCTCAAAGAGACTAGTGAAACTGAGAAAACCCATGGAAATTCAGTTTAGATAGCTGTTCAGAGTTTGAAAAAGTTAGTCTAGATCAGTCTAGAGAATGAAGAACTGTTGCTGACCGATTCAGCTGTAGCAGGAGTCTCATTTATATTACAGACAGGCATTTTCCATGTTTTAGGACATGTTATTCTGTAACTAATGTTAGTGAGATGCATGACTCCTGTGGCTGGCAGGAGAGAGTCTGCAGTCCAGGAGAGAACCCCAGCATGTCAGCACAGTGGATCCAGCTATGAGATGCACCATCCTGGACTGGGCTGAAGGTCTCTTCTGCTGCTCCTCAGGTGCTCCTGAGGGTCTCTTCTGGGCTTCTCCCACAGCAGCTGTAGGTTCCCTCCCCTCTGGGGTCAGGTAGCAAATGCTTGAGCCTGGCTCTTTGAGGTTTCTGTGGCACCTGGGCATTGGCAGTTGCCATGACTGCTGCTGGTCCTCTGCCACTCTGGAAGGCTCTACGGAGCACTGTCAGCAACGGACAGGCTACTGCCCTGTTCTGGTAACCAGCTCTGTCCTGTCCTCACTGCCAGAAGTTCAGTCTCCTTTCATTTTGGCTTGAAACTGACCCGTGAATTTGTGGTTTATTTCGCTGAAGGCAGGTGGACGGGGAGGAAATGACGACAGCCAGCCTGGCTTGCAAGGTCGCAAAGAAGGCAAGAGTTTTCTTAAATGTAATTCGGACAAAGCAACGCTGTAAGCCAGAGGGAAAAATTCTTAACAGACCTGCAGGTTGTCATAGTTTTTTGATAGTAGCTTATATTAAAAGCTTGTAATTGTATGCTAGGGAGCAATCCCAACCAGTGCTGGCCAACTGAAATTTATTTTCAGGTTCCTATTGGTGATTCATTTGTTATAGCGATATTGTCCTCCCACTCCCAATAAGAACACGGGAGGAATGGCAGAAACCAGGACTTCTCCAGGTTTTCTCATTGGCACAGCATCACACCATGTCAGTTTCTGGCCCAAAAGCTTGGTCTGGCCCACTCTCATGCTGGCAGTTGATGAGCCGGTGGCTAGCAATGACTACAAGTGGATAGGTGGGGTTGATAGATTTCGCAGAGTACAAATCCACCCTGCTGTGCTGGCTGAGCTTCAAAATGTCTGTGCCCTAAGCAGGTGTGCCCTGGCTGCTGCGGGGGTTTTTCACTGAAGATGGCAGCACTTTCCCGTTGGTACTGTTATTTAAAAAAAAAAAAAAACTATAAAAACTGAAAGGCATTTCCTAAAAGGGAACAAAACTGTAATTCTCTTTAAAGTGTTAGAGCATATGTGTAGGCATCTGAGTGACTCTATTGTTTCTCTTGGAAGAAGAGGTATTGCCTAAGGTCTTTAAAGTACAAGTGGGAAACTTGTGCCGCAAGCAGTCTAGTGACTCATCTAGTTTTGCTTTCTTTGAAAATCCCACAACTTGAGCTCCCAAAGAAGAAAAGGAAATCTTCATTCTTTCTCTTCTATATGGCTTTTTTAAATCCATATTGAATGTAGATAGGGTTGAGGCATTGCTTTGAAATTGAATTTGTGGTGGGAATTCTTTTGAAAGACAGAATTTTCAGTAGTGCAATTTTTTTTGTTTAATCTGAAGTCAAATTATAACAATCCTAAATTACTTTGCTGTTTTATCAGTTTAATTATTCTAGTTTTCAGGAAGTGGTGTTCAACACATATAGTGTGATTTTCAATCTATGGCTAACTCCCATGGCTATCCTTTGAGACAGTCAGATAATCACTGTCATTTATTTTGCAGATGAGGGAAGAAAAAGATGAACATTAAAGATTTGCTCAACATCCTGCAGGTAGAGAATCCATGTCTTCTGTTGTTTTGGGGTTTTTTTAGCCCTCTGCTTGGCAAATGGTCTGTGTAAGATGCTAATGTTTTACTAGGTTACTTTAATCCAGGACGGTTCTACTTTTTTGAGACATAAAAAAACTTTTTAGAATATGAGAAATTACGGAATATGAGAGAACCAGCCATGCAGCATCTGAATGATTTATCTGTCTTATGCTTAGTATAAGATGCCTGTGACAGATTCTCTGTATCTTTGGTATATGGAGTAAGGATTGAAGTTTACTCCATCTAGGATCCCGTCACCTGTAGTGGCCAGTATTTGACCACCACTGGCTTCATGAGCCAGTCCTGCAGCAGGCAGCTGGAATACACTTCATCTTTCTAAATGGAAAAAGAATAGAAAGTTAATCAATGAGTATCTGGGCAAGTTTTGCATGCAACTGAAATGGAGAGAGTCCAGCGGAGGGCTACAAGGATGGTGAGGGGACTGGAGGATCTCCCCTACGAGGAGAGGTTGAGGGAACTGGGCTTGTTCAGCCTGAAGAAGAGAAGGCTGCGAGGGGACCTTATAAATGCCTACAAATATCTGAAGGGTGGGTGTCAGGAGGATGGGGCCAAGCTCTT